>Ga0137403_10000376_pt1 | contig 57080 bp, 45 predicted proteins | sample CZOMad2_1_16fung_FD_122057 | JGI IMG/M metagenome (GOLD analysis project Ga0137403, IMG submission 122057) | Vadose zone soil fungal communities from Angelo Coast Range Reserve, California, USA - CZOMad2_1_16fungal (Hybrid Assembly) | ecosystem: Environmental > Terrestrial > Soil > Vadose zone...
GGGTGGGTCGAAGGGAGTTGAACCCTCACGGGCCGCAGTCACAGTGCGGTGCTCTGCCAATTGAGCTACGACCCACAAAAACATTTTTGATTGTCGATTTCCAATTGCCGATTGATTCATGAAACACGGTGATCGTGCGGCAATCGACAATTGGCAATGCACAATGAATGGCGGGGATGACGAGACTCGAACTCGCAAATCAACCGATTGAAAATCAGTCCGCTCTCCATTTCGCGTTCATCCCCGTGATTGTGGTGCGCGTGGAGAGATTTGAACTCATCACAAAGCTGATCTTAAGTCAGCCGCCTCTTCCAATTGGGCTACACGCGCAATAATTTGAACTGGTACTCGCGGAGGGATTCGAACCCACACTGTACAGATTTTGAATCTGTCGTCTCCTGCCGATTGGACTACGCGAGCAAAGGAATTGCGGATTTGTTTAGTCGCCGAGACCTATTGGCGCAACAACTTCGCTTACATCAGCCTCTTCAATCCGCAATCCGAAATTCGCAATCCGCAATTTGTTGGTACCGGCGGAGGGATTCGAACCCACACTGTCTAGTTCCTAAGACTAGTGCCTCCTCCCAATTGGGCTACGCCGGCGAACGCATTGCCGATTGCCGATCTTGTCTGGGAAAGACAACTCCTGTAAGGCAAAGGACCAATCGAAAATCGGCAATTGGAAATCGGCAATGACTTGGTGGACCTGGCACGACTTGAACGTGCGACCTCGACCTTCGCAGAGTCGCGCTCTCATTCCGCTGAGCTACAGGTCCGGAACATTTCCGATTTTCGATTTTCGATTGCCAATTTTGTGCGTTCGGTCAAAAGGTTCAACTCCGCGAATCACGCCAATCAGCAATCGGAAATTGGAAATCGGCAATCGGCAATGTCTTGGCGGAAGGGACAGGAGTCGAACCTGCAAGCGACAAGCGCGGTAGTTTTCAAGACTACTGCCTTACCAATTAGGCTACCCTTCCAAAAGCATTTTCGATTCCCGATTGCCAATTGCCGATTTTTGCGCCGTTCTGATCAAGCCCGCTCAAAAGGACCAAATCGACAATTGGCAATGGGCAGTCGGCAATGACTCAGCTCAGCCACACATGCAAATTGAAATTCGTTATGCTAAAAAATAGATGAAGGCAGAGAGAAACGTACCGCGAACACACTTCGAGGCACACTTCTCCTGAGGATGGCGACGCTCGACACGCTCGCAAAGCAACGGCGTCGTCATCCAGAAGGCTCCCTGCCTTCATCCAAACACTCCACGTGAAGTTCGCGTGGAGTTTTTCGCAAAAAAGGTACTTCAATTGTCAAAAAACAAAAGGAGCGGGCTTTAAGCCTCCCAGGGAAGCTGCCCGCTCCTTACAAGTCTCGCGATTTTGCTTTGAGATTTGGGAGCGGGAGGCCGCTCCCGCGAATTAATGCCTGATGTGACGGCTATCTATGGACGTCTTTTGTCCGAGTCTGCCGCCAAACCTATTTACGCCCAACGTAGTTGACGCCGAGCTCAGACGGCCGAGTAGACACACGCCACGCATGGCGGCCGACGGCTGCCATTTGGCTAAGTGTTCTTTGTATTTCCTGCTCGTCATCATTGAAGTTTTCTTTCTCACAGTGCGCGACAGCACTATCGCGCGAACTCTCTTGTATAAAGTATCAATACCGATCGTGTCAAGATCTTTCTGGGGAAAAACAATCAGCGAACACGTGTTCGCGATGGCTTTGATAACTCTGTCGATCGGATAGTTGCCTGGATTCTCAGTTCGCGAATTGCAAACAAGGCGACTTAATTATGTGCGCAGGGCCGGGGAGGAAGGTCCCCTACAAGGGCGTTGCTCCCAATTTGGGATCGTGCCATAATGAGTTGGAGGATGAGAATAATTTCCCGCAAGACACTGCGGTTGTTTTGGGAAAAGCCTGAATATGCCGATGCCGAGCAGCCACTTAAAGCCTGGTTTAGAGAAGCATCCAACGCGGACTGGGCTAGTCCCGCGGCGATTAAGGCCGCATTCGGCAATGCCAGCATCGTTGGGAACAACCGTGTGGTGTTCAATATCGGCGGGAACAAGTACCGACTGGTGGTGAGGGTGAACTATCCGTACCGGGTAATGTACGTTCGTTTTGTTGGGACTCATCCGCAATATGACCGAATCAACGTGGAAGAGATTTGAACATGAAAATTAGACCGATCAAGAACAATCGAGACTACCGTGAAGCGCTGAAGGAAATCGACCGATTGATGGATGCCCGGCCAAACACCCCGGGGGGCGATCGTCTCGATGTGTTGGTGACCCTGGTAGAGGCATGGGAAGAAAAGCACTGGCCCATTGATTCGCCTGATCCGGTCGAGGCTATTCTGTTTGCGATGGAAAATCGCGGTCTTTCCCGGCGTGACCTGGAGCCACTTATCGGGAGCAGGGCACGAGTGGCGGAAGTACTCAATCGCAAGAGGTCCCTTACGTTGCCGATGATTCGTCGTCTCCACGAAGGGTTAGGTATTCCTGCTGAAGTGCTAATCGGCAAGAGCGTAGCCGCTTGACCTCAAGAACTTATGGAGTTTTGTATGTTTCGACGCGAGTATGTACCGGTTTTGTGCCACCAATTGCGTCGGCGAAAGTTGGCGCTAAGATGGCGCGCGCTGATGAAGAAAAACTCCCCAGATTACTTCAAAAGCTCTGACGGAATTTCTGCAAAACGAGAACCAATTTCAGAGACGATCTGGTCCGTTCCGGGCATTCTCTAAAAAGACCGCTGTCTAGGACATTTTGCGAAAATTAGCGGTGGTGATCCTCAGTGTGCGAGATGCACACAAAAACGATTCAGGATCAACTTGGCGCTAAGATGGCGCGCTGATGGAAAAGACTGTACCCTTACGTAGATCACTTTGACGGCTGCAAGGCCCATTATATTGAGAAATCGGTGGAGGTCAGGTTAGGTCTAAGGCCACTTTGAGGTCTTGAAAACCGCCGCCCGAAAGGGGTTGCAGGTTCGAGTCCTGTCCCCTCCGCCAATTAGTTCGAAAACTTCGGTTTGCTACCCCGTGCATCCTTACTCGCGAAAGCGAAGTGGCGGCTGCGAATTACTTCGCGAGAACACATGGTGTAGCCGTTCCCATTTTTTGCAACTGTGGATTAGAAAACTCGCCCTACTCATGGGCCAAGGCCTACGCGTCGCATGAGGTCTGCGAACCGGGGGTCCGCACGAAGGCTATCCCATCGTGGCTCGACCATGAGCGAGGACAAACCTTCGGACCGCTCCTGATACGCCTTTTCGAGCGATTCGAACGCCGCATCCTTTTCTCCCAACCCCAGATGGATGATTGCTACGCCATAGGACGAGGCGTAACGCTGTTTTGATAGATCTTTTAGTTGATCCAGCACCTTCATCGCCTCATCCCTCTTGCCGGACGTTGCGTATGCATATCCAAGTCCCGCTAATAAGTACTGATTAACATCCAATTGAAGCGCCTTTTGAAACTCAGCGACGGCTTGCTCGTTCAACCCCTTTTGTTGATAAACCTGCCCGAGGAAGAAATGCGCTCTGGCAAAGTTCGGGTCCAACTCAAGCGCCTTTCGGAGTTGCTCGATGGCCTGGTCGTATTCGCGCTCCAAATAGAGAATTCTGCCAGCGCTTGAGTTAATGATGAGCGAGAAAGGCTCAAGCTCCAGGGCTCGCTTAATCTGGTCATTTGCCTCTTGCCAACGTCCCAGCGATGCTAACAGGAGGGCATAAAAATGGTGAGCCGACGTGTAGTTAGAATTAAGTTCAATAGCCCGTTTGAATTCTTTCTCGGCACCCGCAAAATCCCAATCGTAAATGTGCTTGACGTTTCCGAGCGAGGCGTGAGCTTCAGCCAGTGTGTCATCCAGCTCGATCGCTTTCATCGCCGCCGCCTTTGCTTTTGGCATTCGATCTCTTGGGGCGATTGGATTCTGGGGCACAGAGTAGGAATCAGCCAATCCAGAATATGCTAGCGCATAATTCGGATCTTTCTCTATCGCCTGCTCGAAAAACACCGCAGCTTTGCTCAGCCCTTCTGAGGTTCTCTTATTCCAGTAATAACGACCTTTCAGATAGAGCTGATAGGCTTCCGTGTTCTCTGTGTAGTTTCTGGTGATTTGCTGGCGCTCGGTTTTAGTCAACCAGCGCAGTCGCAGCTTGTTCGAGATTTCTTCCGAAATCTCTGTTTGTAATGCCAGAAGGTCTGAGACTTTGCGATCATATTGCTCACCCCAGAGCTGTCTGTTGTTCTCGACATCCACGAGTTCAGTCCTGACTGTCAGATTGTCCCCTCGCTGGATAATCCTGCCTATCAACACCGTACGCACACCCAATTCATGCCCGACAGGCTGCGGATCTGCCTCCTTACCTTTGTAATGAAACACAGTGCTGCGTGGGATCACGCGTAGATTAGGCAACTGCGAGAGGTGGTTAATAATACTTTCAGTAATTCCGTCGGAGAGGTATTCGCGGTCCGGGTCAGCCATTACATTCGGATCCGTGTTTACATAAGTAAAAGGCATGACGGCAAGCGAATCGCTTCTCGTGACGTAGAAGTAAGTGGCGATGGCTGCCGAAGACATTAGCAATGCCGCCAGGGCGATGATGACACTTAGTTTGTGCTGCCTGATCCCTCTAGCTGAGTACTCGGCGCTTGACGCCGTGCGGGCACTGCTTGGGAGCCCTGTCGTTGTGCTGCCTGGTTCTGGCGAGACGGATTGTTGTAGCTTCGCCTCGAACTCCTCCTCCTGCTTTAGATTTTCCAGATCAAGACGCAAATCCTTGATGGTTTGATACCGCTTGTCTCGCTCTTTCTGCAGCGCCTTCGTGATAATGCGCTGCAATTCAGGCGGCGCCTCAGGCGTGGACCGGGCAAGCGGTAAAGGCTCCTTGCCTCTTTGCAGGATTAAGGCGATCACATCATTAGGAGTTTCACTCTTAAACGGTGGTCGTCCCGCGACCATTTCATAAAGCACCACTCCGAGGCTCCAGATGTCTGTGCGAGCATCGACTTCTTGACCGCGCGCCTGCTCCGGCGACATGTAGTAGACCGTGCCCATCACCACGCCCGGCGCAGTGTGGATCTTCATCATCGTCGCGGCTTCAGTCGAGATAATCGGCGCTTGCCGCTCCGTCAGCTTCGCAATGCCGAAGTCCAGGACCTTCACGTAGCCATCAGGACGGAGCATTATGTTCTCTGGCTTGATGTCGCGATGCACAATTCCGGCGGCATGAGTTGCCTCGAGCGCCTTGGCCACCTCGATGGCGATCGCCAGCGCTTCAGGTATCTCCAAAGGCGCGCGCGCTAAGCGCCGCCGAAGTGTCTCCCCCGAAATGCGCTCGGTCACGATGTAGTGGGCTGTATCCGTCTGGCCAATTTCATAAATGGTGACGATGTTCGGATGATTCAGTGCCAGGATGGAGCGTGCTTCCTGCTGAAAACGGCGCACTCGTTGTTGGTCGCTGACAGAGAAAGCTGGCAGCAGCTTGAGCGCCACCTCCCGGCCGGTCCGTGTGTCAATGGCCAGATAGACTTCTCCCATGCCACCTTTATCAAGTAGTTCGACGATCTTGTAGTAACCGATCATCTGTCCTGTTGCAGCAGTCGCTGGCTCATCTGCCAACAACTCGCCTGCCACACGGGACATACACTCTTCCATGAAGCCGCCCATCTGCTGCGCTGAGGCTAGGAGGGATTCAATCTTCTGACGCAGCGCTGCGTCGCCCGCACAGGCTTGGTCGAGAAACGCCGCGCGATCTTCAGACGCGAGTTCCAGAGCTGCTTGCAGGATTTCGTCGCTGCGTTGTAAGCGTTCCGGCTTCATGGTTATTTGTTCTTATTGAGCGCGTCGTATAGCCAAACTCTCGCCGATTCCCAATGACGCCTCACTGTGATCGGCGCGATCTTCAAAACCGCTGCTGTTTCTTCGATGGTGAGCCCGCCGAAGTATCGCAACTCAACGACCTTGCACTTATCCGGAAAAACTTTAGCCAGGTCGTGCATCGCTTCATCGAGCGCGATTACTTCCGCCGCGCGTTCCTCGGAGACTATCGCCGCTTCGTCGAGAGTTACTTTGCGAACGTCGCCGCCGCGCTTGGCATAGTGTTTACGTCGCGCATGATCGACCAGAATCTGACGCATCGCTTGCGCGGCCACGGCGAAGAAATGGGCGCGGTTTCGCCAAGGTGGTGGATGATCCTGGCTCACTAGCTTGAGATAGGCTTCATTGACCAAGGCGGTGGTTTGCAGTGTATGGTCAGGACTTTGGCGCTTCATGTAGCTGTGCGCGCGCCGGCGCAGATCCTCATAAACAAGCGGCGTCAATTTGTCGAGCGCCGTCTTATCGCCCTGACTCCAGGCATCAAGCAACCCGGTCACTTCATGTGGTGAGGGTGTACTCACCTCAACCTCTCCATTGGTGGGGACTCAACTGTGTGTCGGGACGGGCTGATTGTATCACCTTAGTAAGGTTGGTTATCTCCATCCGAAGAAATCGGGATTTTGAAAAAATACCTCGGGATGAGCACTTTCACTTCCCGGTCTCGTTACTGGAGTTAGGACGGAGAAGAGCGGTCCAACCCGCGTGAGCGGGGGCTGAAAGCTAATCGGCTCTCGAAATCGCCTGGAGGTCAACCGTTTAGAAGGAGGAAATCATGAAAAATCGAAACTTGCTCGGAATAACGTGTGTGCTGGCCTTCTTCGGCGGGATTGCGGTCATCACTGCGAGCACAAGCTTAGGACAAGACCCAAATCGCAACGGCCCGGTGCAGCTCAATTGCGACGAGAGACCGTGCGACGCGGTGGCGCGCGGTCGTGTAGCCTTCAATGACCGCAATCTGAACGGCCTCGGAGGGAACGGACGTTCGTGCGCCGACTGCCACATGCCAGCGGATAACTTCCAGCTTTCTCCCGCAGCCGCTCAGTCTCGGTTCGATGCGTTGCAGGCGAAACGGGAGTACAACAAGAATGCAGACGATCCGCTCTTCCGGCCGGTGGACGCCGACGACTTCCGCATAAACGGAGACAATGCGATTGACTTCTCGAACCTGGTGGAAAACGGGCTGGTGCGCGTGACGATGCCCTTGCCCCTAAACGTCAAACTCATCGATACAGTCACCGGCCAGCCTACCGACGAGACTTCGGTCGATCTCTGGCGCGCAGTCATGCCTGTACTCAACGTCGCGATAACCGGACCGGATGGAGTGTTACCGATCTGGCCGCCGGGCGCTCCACGTCCGCCAATCATGGGCCAGGATCCTAATGGCCCCAACCGGCAGGCCGGATACCAGCACGATGCGCGCTTCCGAACGCTTCAGGAACAAGCCCGCAGTGCACTCTTCGCGCACGCTCAAGTCACTGAGGAACCGCCTGCGCGGATGCTCGACGATCTCGCAGCCTTCCAGCAGACGCTGTTCTCTTCGCCGAGCGTCGAAGTGCTCGCAGATGCGATCCTCTCCGGCTCGACGCCGTTCCCCGACCCCGACCCCGAACTGAACGAGCTTGAGCAACATGGCAAGGTAGTCTTCGACCGCGCCTGCGCCCAATGCCACGGCGGTACGTTGCATCCGAGCACGTCCACGCCCAATGCGACCCTCGCCGGCATTCGCACCATCGCGCGCTATCACAACATCCAGACCGCCTGTCCGCGACCGGCCACGGATGGCTTCTCGCCGTGTCCGCAGCGGCTGGCGCGCAACGCGCGCACCTACCGCATCACGCTCGCAGACGGCACCTTCCAAACCGTCACCACTTCGGACCCCGGGCGATTGCTGCTCACCGGGCAACCAGCGGACCTCGGAGTGATGGACGTCACCCAACTCCGCGGAATCAGCAAGACCGCGCCTTACTTTCACAACAACTCCGCGGCGACGCTCGAGGAGGTGCTTGACCACTACAACGCTTTCTTCGCGCGCGCAGCTCGGCTGAATTCGCCACCCAACTTGCCGCCGATAATTTCGTCGAACGGCCTGGTCGTCGATCGCGGGTTTCTGACGACGGACGAGAGGCCAGCGTTGCTGGCATACCTGAGGAAGCTGTAAGGACCATCCACTGAAACATCCTGCGTACCTACGAGTCAATAATTCGTGTCACCTGCAAAGGAGAATTCCTGTGTCACCACAAAACGTAATCTCCACTCCCGAAATCCATGGCCTGACACCATATGCCGCTTCCGCGCATAGAAGCTTGACCGTCAAAAACTTCCTGCTGTCGGTCCTACTCTCACTGGCGGCACTGACGCTGCTGCCGGCTCGCACGTTAGCCCAGTCGGCGCTCACGGACGACGCCAATACGATCAATGCGCCGAGGTACATCGACGCAAACTTCGGCACCAACCCCAACCTGAACGTTTCCGCTTCGGGGAACGTTTATGTCAAGTTCAAACTCTCTTCCTCACTGCCAGCCGGTACACCCGGCTCTGAGGTCGAGAAGGCCGCCGTCAATCTCTACATCGGCAACATCACGACAGCGGGCAAGCTCGACGTGTACGCGGTTGCCGGCGCGTGGGACGAGAGTACCATCACCGCCAATAACGCGCCGCCGCTTGGCAGCCTGGTGATTACCACCGCACAGATCGGAACGGACAAGCGAGGCAAGTTCCTCGTCATTGACATCACCGCGCTCGTCCAGCAGTGGCTAGGCGACGACGGTCTAGGAGCCGGCGGCATTCCGAACAACGGCATCGCGCTGGTCGCCCACTCGACGGATATGACTACACCCGAGGTGGCGAACATCACTTTCGACAGCAAGGAGAACTCGCAGACGAGTCACGAGGCCCAACTGAACATCCAGTTGAAGCGCGCGGCGGATGGGCTTCTAAAAGTCGAGCGTGACGCGACGCTTACCGGCGATGGGACCACCGCTTCTCCGCTGGGGGTGGCAGTCGGCGGGATCCACACAGTGAATCTGGCAGATGATGCAGTGACCGGGGACAAGATTGCCGACAGCGCGGTGACAACGGCCCAGCTTGCCGACGGCGCCGTGACTTCGGCGAAAATCACTGCCCCGCTGTCGCTGACGAGTGCCGACTCCGGCGCCACTCTGTCTGTGGTGAATGCGGGCGCGGGCGCAGCCATCAAGGCCATCGGCGCAATCGATACCATGACGCAGTACAACATCGGCGGCAATCGTGTACTTGCGGTGCCAGGTGCGGGGGGCAATCTGGTTGCGGGAGTCAGCGCGGGCGCCGGGATCACGACCGGACAAAACAACTCGTTTTTCGGAAACTTAGCCGGCCTGAACAACACGACGGGCTTTAGTAACTCCTTCTTCGGAACCTTTGCAGGCTCTGCCAACCTAACGGGCGAAAGCAACTCCTTCTTCGGCCGCGCCGCCGGCTTTAGAAACACCACGGGCTCTGGCAACGCCTTCTTCGGACGCGACGCTGGCGTGAACAACACGACGGGCGCAAGCAACTCCTTCTTTGGCTTTCTCACTGGCACATTGAACACGACGGGTCTTTTCAACTCGTTCTTCGGGCGCGAGGCTGGCGTTAACAACACAACCGGTAACGACAATGCCTTCCTTGGAAACAGAGCTGGCCTTTCCAACACGACCGAAGACCACAACACGTTCGTTGGCGCTGGTTCGAATGGAGTCGCGGGCATTACCAATGCCACGGCGATCGGCTTCAGGGCCTTGGTTACGCAGAGCAACAGTCTGGTGCTCGGCGGCATCAACGGCGTGCATGAGGCGGACGCAAGCGTCAACGTGGGCATTGGCACAACAGCGCCTACTGCAAGATTAACTGTCTTTGCGGACTCAACAAGCCCCGTCGAAAACACAGCGACTTTTAGAGCGCCAAACATAGGTGCCAACCAAAGTCACATTCATTACGGAACCACAGGTGACTGGTACATCCGTTCGGCTTCCAATACTGGCAAAGTGATCTTGCAAGATAGCGGCGGCAATGTCGGCATCGGGACCAGCGCGCCCACGGCACAGTTGCACGTTCAAGGCGGGAATATCTACATCGGGGCCGCAGGTCAGGGAATCATTCTCAAATCGCCGGACGGGACAACATGCCGTGTGCTGACAATTGACAATGCGGGAGCGATGGTGCTGTCGACAATTTCGTGTCCTTAGCTGAGCAGGACCAGGTTCTGACAAGCACGCGTTTGTCCGAGCCCGATGGATCGTATCTCAAAGCTCAGGAAGGGTATCCTTACCTGGTACACTTTGACGGCTGCCCACCCGGTTTATATAGGTAGGACAGTCGTACGCTTACATCCTTTCCGTTCTCGTCGCGAGTTGGCGCGATCTTGGCGCGCTTCGGGCGTACGCGCTCATCAATCGAAGCCTGACCGGCCCTTTGACTGCCAGTGATAACCACAGCGCGATGGTTGTCGGACATCGCTCTAGTGTATCGAGAAGTCATCTGCAAGGGTGTTGACACCTCAAATGTAGGCGCGCTCGGTGTTGCGTATCGCGCGGTAGCGGTCGAAGGCTTTTCGGTTGTCTTCCCATCCGATTAGGGACTTGATCGTGCTTCCTCGGTAAGTGTGCGCGAACATCTTCGGCGCGTTGCGCAGCACGAACAGCGGGTTGTGCCGGAATGCGACTGGCATGTGACGACCTTTCATACCTCGCTCGGCCCGCCACCTCATGTACTCTACTTCCTCGGCCGGCAGATATTCAGTTCTGACCACTGCCGTTGTCCCGTCGTATTCTTCGAGCCTCTCGTTAACGATCAGCCCACGGTCGCGAAAGTCTTTAGTCATAGGCGTGCGCGGGTAAGGGGTCGGGTGCTGGATGTAGGGCCAGTCGACATACCTTCTCGCAAATTCGAGGTTCGCCTCCACCGATTCGCGCGTGTCGTTCGGGTTGCCCACGATCAAACCGCCGACAACATACATCTTGTTCTTGTGGATGTAGTCTATTGCCTTGATCGTTGCGTTACCGACTCTGTGACCGTTTTCGCGCCTCATGTTTTTTGAGCGGGCGCGCAGGAATTTCAAATCATCTTCAAGGATGTTCTCGATGCCGAGAAAGACATAACGGAATCCTGCCTCGCGCATCAGCGGCGCAAGTCGCTCGCCGTGATCCGCGATGGAGGAGGTCATCGCCTGCACTGTGTAGTCGATCGAGCTTAGCCCCGCGTCTTTGATGGCCTGACAGAGCGCCTCGAACCGTCGCACATTGAGGGTGATGTTGTCGTCGACGATAAAGATTGCGCGTGCACCGTGATCCCGAGCATCCTGGATGTCTGCGATCACGCGGTCGAACGAGTAGGTGTGAAAGTTGCGCCCGCGCATCTCAATAATCGAGCAGAAGCTGCAGTCGAACGTGCACCCGCGCGAAGTTTCCACCACGTCTGCCTGCCTGCCCAGCATCGTGTAGCCGCTGAGCACGCGGGCATTCCGGTTCGGCGGCCATATCTCTCCACCGTCAAGGCTGCTTACGTCGCGGCTTTTGTTGTGATGAAAACCGCCGGCAGTTCTGAATGACAATCCGGGAACATGGTCAAATTCGTTTCCGTTTTCGATCTTGCGTATCAATTCACGGAAGGTGATTTCTCCCTCGCCACGCACAATGAAATCAGGAGTGCCGCCTGACGTTTCGGTGTAAGCTTCGGGCGCCAGAGTCGGGTCGTAGCCACCGACGGCGATGCTTGCACCAGGAGCGAGCGAGCGCACCAGGTCAATCACCTTCCTGGCCGTGTTGCGTTGAAAGGTCATTACCGATAGTCCGACGACATCGGGTTTGAACTCGCGCACGAGCCGCTCGACCGTTTGATGCACCTGCTGCTGGACCAGTATTAGGTCGGCTACGGCGATGCGGTGGTGGGGATCAATGTTTCCGGCAAGTGAGGTAAGTGCACCATTGGGCATCCGGACGATAAGCGATGGCATATGTTCGAAAGAATCCGGCATTGATAGAAGAAGGATGTTCATGGCGGGTATTCCTCAGTTTGGACCTTTCAGCTGCGTCAACAGTTCTTCCCTGAAAAGGTCGTCAGCAGCACTTGCTGCGAGGGTCGGGAAACGTGAAGGTGAGCTCAAGTATAACCCGTCAAATATTCCGGTTCCACTGAGTGACGATTCGTGTGACTTGGTAGAGAAAAAATGCAAAACTATTCATCCCCTCACTTCGTGTTAATTCGTAGATGAAATGGAACGCGAACTCAAAGCTGCAACTGATGACGTTCCTGATGTAGTTGTCGAGGTCGCCAGTCGATCTGAAGCCGGTGACATCCTTAGTTCTCAGCAGCGTTGTGCTGAGGTCACCTGCCTCATCTCCATCGGCGAACCTAACGACGAATTGCCGCTCGGTTATCAGAACATCTCTAATAGAGTGCGCTTTCTCTTCGCGGATACCTTGGCGGCGGAGCTCGGCGCCACGGAAGGTGACGTTCGGAACCTCATCGAAATTGCCCGGAACCTAAGGTCATCCAGGGGAAAGGTGCTAATCCATTGCGAGGCTGGCATTAGTCGATCGCCAGCAGCGGCGTTAATCCTTTATGCGTGCTGGCTTGGTCCCGGGCGTGAGGATGAAGCGATGAGGCGCGTTTTGGCGCAGCGCCCGCTTGCGATCCCGAACCGCAGAATGGTTGAGCTTGCCGACCACTTGCTTAAACGAGATGGACGCTTGCTGGAAGCGCTGGGTTGACGCCCCGTGGTCACACATGACGCAGTCTTGAATTCAGATGCAACGGAATACACTTCAGTCGGAACAGCTGAGGTATATGACACTGCAGGGAACCTCCTGATGACTGGCTGCTCCACCACAACTGCAACACGATTTGAATAGACGGCAAGCTTTGCACAAAGTCTGGATCTCAGTCCGCGATAGCGGACGATTGCAAATAGCCCAGCGATTCAGAGTCTGTGTCAAAAGTCCGGAAATAAATCCCCCACACGGCAGTGTGTAGATGGGTTCAACTCCTTTCTACAGCAGATTCGCCGGTTTTATTCCTGCGCGCTTCGCGCGTCGGGTTTTATTGCGGCCACGTTGTAGACAGGATCTGAACCATCCACACACTGCCTTGTGTGGGATTCATTTCCGGACTTTTGACACAGCCTCTTCAACTACACGAGTCGTTAGAATGAATCTTAACGGCGAGAATCCCGGCCACCTCTAATCCAGCAAGGGTCTTATCGCATGTGCAAGCCTGAGAGCGGGGTTGTTTGCTGCAACCTGGTATCCATCCTCCACGTCCCATATCGCCGACAGCACGGCCTGCGCAAACGACCATTCGAGCGCTCGACGGTAATTCAGATGCAGCACGTCAGTAAACACGCGAAGCCGTCGTTCGATTATGGCGGTTGACGCGAGAAATTCGGGTTGCTCTACTGGGTTCCTCAGAATCGCTCCAACTTCATACTCCAGTTCTCCGACGACGCCCTTGGGATCGATCGCCACCCAACCTCGACTCGAATCGAATAGGACATTGTAGTGATGCAGATCACCGTGCAACAACATAGTGCTGCCTGCGGAAGTTGCTAGACGGCGATACAACTCACCCGCGTGGCTGACGAGATGCGAAGGAACCTGTTTGTCACCCGTCTTCAGGTAACGATCGAAACCGCGCGCCCAATCCAATACCGTCGGACAATGACTTGGCGGCGCGTGGTGGGCCATCTGAAGCATGACTTGAGCAAGAATTTCAGTCGCAGTTTCATCTTTGCCCTGCCGCACCAGCTCGACTAGTTCGGTTCCGGGATGGAGCTGCTCGAGCAAGACTGCTCCTGCGTCGGATTCATAAACTCTGACCATGCCGTCGCCGTCAAAGGCTCGCAGGGTCTCTCCAGCATGCCACTCGTCACCCGATTGCTTACTTATCTTGAGCACGACGCGAGTCTGGCGACGCACACCAAACGCCAGCACAGATCCGTTTGTTTCCCCGGTGCTTTCGATTGCGACGTCCCATTGTTGGGCTCGCCTTTTTAGCTGATCAAGTGCGGATGACATGGATCAAGATAACACCAGCCACAGATTAACGCGGATGAAACTGATCCGAATAGGAATATGAGCCGGAGTTTTCATTGGGATCCTTAACTACTCTGCTGTTCTGATCTGTAATACAAACGTCTAACTTCTTGTTTTCTCAACCAGATTTTGTAAGTAAGACTAAGTAAGACAATTGATCCACGAAGTAACACGAACCCAACCACACGAAGTAACACGAATATTTCATAGTGTTACTTGGTGTAATTTCGTGGATCGTCTTTTGGTTTTGGTTTGGTTGCGGCGCCTGGCCGAGCTGAGTAATCTGCGTTAATCTCGGGCTAAAATTCCTTTTTCACTGAAATGAAATTACCCAATACCATCATTTATCTCATCGCGCCTAACCCGCGATTGCCTTCCACTTCCACCCGAAGGGATGATTGAAAGGGACAAACACGCGCTGCCGAGGCTAGGTGGACAAAACGCCCTACGCCACTAAAACTCTGAGCCCGAGAAAGTATTCCAATAATGAATCATATTGTTCTTTTAGGCGACTCAATCTTTGACAACGGTGCTTATGTAAAGGCTGGCCCTGACGTAATTCGGCAGCTGCAGGCGAAACTGCCTTCGGGTTGGAACGCCACGCTTTGTGCTGTCGACGGCAGCATGGTCCAGGATGTCAATAGTCAACTCTCACGTTTGCCGAAGGATGCTACTCACCTGGTGGTGAGTGCCGGCGGCAATAATGCACTGGACAACGTAAACATCCTCAGTGAAAGAGCACAATCGGCGGACGAAGTGCTAAGTCGCCTTGCGGACGTCGGAGAGAGATTTCAACAACAGTATGGCGAGATGCTGCAGCGCGTCTTGAGCTACCGGCTGCCGACCGCAGTTTGTAGCGTCTATTATCCACTTCTCCCCGATCCAATGCTGCAAAGATTGGCGGTGACGGCGCTGGCGATCTTTAACAATGTAATCATAAGAGAGGCGTTCATCGCGGGCGTGCCGCTGCTGGATTTGCGGCTAATCTGCAGTGAAGAGTCGGATTATGCGAATGAGATTGAGCCATCTGCTGGCGGTGGTGAAAAGATTAGCAGCGCGATCCTGAAGCTGATCGATGAACACGATTTCTTAAAGCAACGCACAGCAATATTCAACTAGCTGGGGCAACCATGTCATCAGGAGTCACTACAACTTCTTGTAAAAATGCGAGGGTGATCGGTGTCATTTCCGATACGCACGGTCTCTTGCGCCTCGAAGCCGTTGAGGCCCTCAAGGGAGTTGATCTGATCCTCCATGCCGGCGATGTTGGCAGTCTTGACGTGCTAGAAGCGTTGAAAGCCATAGCTCCCGTTGTCGCCGTGCGCGGAAACAATGACAAAGGTGAGTGGGCCGACGAATTACCCCACTGGGAGGTAGCCGAGGTCGGGTCCATCTATATCTACATGATTCACGACGTGAAAGAGATGGATCTGAGTCCGGCAGCCGCCGGCTTTCAGGTCGTTGTCAGCGGTCACTCTCATAAGCCTTCAATTGAGGAGCGCAAGGGGGTGCTCTACGTGAATCCGGGAAGCGCCGGGCCAAGGAGATTCAAACTTCCTGTCAGTTTGGCGAAGTTGAAGCTGAATGGAGCTACGGTAAAAGCAGAGTTGATCGAGCTCGTCCCCGATTAGCGCCGGAGTCAAAGGCCCATTCGGACCTGAGCTTGACTAAGTTCCTGCTTCAACCCCCAAGCACCGCTCAAGATTCGGAAACTCGCAGGTTGGGAAGGGCGGTTTACCCCCGCTGGTGCACTATGCTCAAGCTGCAATGTGCCTCTCATTTCCTTAGTGCTGCACAGCATGCGTCTGACAAGTAAGTTTGAGCGTTCCGAACACAAGCGGGGGTAAACCTTCCCAAGCTGCAATTTTCCGGGGCTTGAGCGGCATCCAGGCCGATGATCTTTTCACAGCTGTAGTCGAGGTCCGGCTAGCTTCCCTACTTCAGCTCCGCCAGCCAAATATTTCCCGTCAGTTCAGAATACTCATAAACGATCTGATCTCCACGTGGCGACCAGGTCGGGTAACGCACAAACGAGTTTGGTTTGGTGTAGTTCGTGACCTGTTTCTGTTCTCTAGTTGAGCGTGAAATCCACCAGATGTTCCAAACGCCATTGCGAGAGCCGGCAAACGCGATCTTATCGCCATCAGGCGACCAGCTGCCGGTCCAGCTTTGTCCGCGGTCGGAATTCAGTTGCACTGGCGTTCCCCCTGCAACCGGTACCAGAGCGACGTACGTGTCGTCTTTTCGCTTCAACTCGGCGGCGATCCATTTGCTATCGGGCGACCAGGCAGCAAACCCGAGCAATTCATTATCAAATGTCAGTTGCCTCGTTGTTCCCTCTTCAACCGAATAGAGCCAGAGGTTCACGCTGCTGCCAGTGTAAGCGTTGAAAGCAATTGTCTTACCGTCCGGGGATAAACGACAAAAAGGAAACTCGAGCTTAACCTTCCTCACTGTCTTTTTTATTCCCGTTTCAACTTCCGTCGTCGTAAACATCGCACCGTCCTGGAGAAACGAGATGGTTGCGATTTGATTCCCGTCGGGCATCCAACCCACGATAGTGCTTGGTTCAGTAGTCAATTCGGTCCGATCGGCTCCATTCGCTCGAACAGTCCAAACGCTTCCCGAGGCCCCAGCGACCCATGCTGTGTAGGCGACCTTACTGCCATCAATCGAGAACATCGGATTGGTTTTTCGCTGGCTAGTGTCTTCCACTAACGGAGCCGGAGCGCCGGCACGTTCGCCGGAGTTCTTTGACACCATTACCGACCAGAGATTTCCCTTTTGTCTCATCAGGCTGCTAGCGATGCGTTTGCCATCAGCAGAAAAACTCAAGTTACGCACTTGCACCAGGCCCGGATTGGCGACCTGTTCCGGAGGACCCGTGGACTCGCCGGTTTCTGACAACTGGATGCGCCAGACTCCACCGGCCACGGCAAATAGACTTTGCCCGTCGGGCGAATAGATTGGATCAAAATAATCACGGCCATCCGGAGACAAGCGCTTTAAGCCGGTGGCGTTCGGCGCGACGCTCCAAATGACCGAGCTGGAAATGTTGTTAGCGACAAATGCAATCCGTTTCCCGTCCGGCGACCATGCCGGCGAACCATGACCGCCAATTGGATTACCTGGTTGAGTAATCGGATAGGGATCACCGCCCAGCGCGGAAATGATCCAGATATTTGAAGAAGGTCCGGCGGTAGAAATCGAGCTGATGTCGCTCAACCCGTCCGACTGAAAAGCGATGCGCGATCCGTCACGCGACCAGGCTGGACGAGATCCGAAATTGACGAGTTGTCGGGCAACACCACCACCAGCAGGCACTAACCAAATGCCCCCGCGATTCTGAGAGTAATAAGCTATCCACTTTCCATCCGGCGACCAGCTCGGCTCGAGGTTCTGTTGACCATCAGAGGTTATCTGGTTCTCTCTCGCACCGCGTAGAAGTGCGCGAACGTAGATCTCAAACTTACCGTTGTGATCGGAACTGTAAGCAACCGCATTGCCATCGGGTGAGAGCGAGGGAAACAGGTCGAGACCCGTCCAGGTAGTAATTTGCGCATTCCTGGTTATGACAGGTCGGTTTGCCAGGGAGTTGGGCTTGTTTCTGAGTCTAAAGATCAGCAAAGCGACTGACAGGGCCAGGATCACTCCGGCGATGAATCCCAGGTGCCAAAGGGATAGCTTTCGGCTGCGCGACGCGGGCGAATGTTGCTTTTCGCTTGTGTCGGGATGTGCTATCGATTCGAAGGAGTCCCGAAGAGCTTCGTGAGGAGCCTTGGACCAGTCGCTTTCTCGTTGCGCAAGCTCACGCACGCTAACTGGCGCCACGAAACGGTAGCCTCGACGCGGCACCGTTTCAATGTATCGCGGTGAATCCGCGCTATCGCCGATTGCTTGACGAACCTCTTTTATCGATCGCGTCAGCGCGTTGTCGCTTACGAACTTTTCCTTCCAGACCTTCTCAAAGAGCTCCTGCTTTTCAACGACGCGTCCGTGGTTTTCAACCAGGAAGATCAGTACGTCGAAGGCCCGGGGTGTCAGGTCGCGCGTCTCTCCTGCTTTTTGTATGCGGAAATTTTCGCAATCCAAAATTACGTCGTCGAATGCGAATTGATGGAGATGCGTGGCGGATGAAAACATTCTCATGGTCTTGAGGGATTGAGAGCCTAAGTGCTCAATCTGAAATCCGGGATCTGAAACCTGAGATCTGAAATCTCAACTCTCAGATGCTTTTTTTCGCCGAAGCGAACGCCTGTCCCCTTCAGCAGTGTCCATAACGATTGGGAGTCCCTTTCAGTTTCCCACACTTACATAACACCGCCGCGGTCAGTCTCCTGATAATCAAAAATCTGGCTTTTGCCCGAAAATTCCTCGGTCATTAGAAAGTCACAAGACAGTCAGCCGCCGGTCACTACTTACCCCGTACCCAGCCGTATAGTCGCCAAACCTGCGGAGCGGTTCTTCGAGTTCAGAGTGGCGAAAGAAAAGCGTGAGGGAGTTTGGACTGAAGCTGCGCGTTAACAAGTGAAGGGCAAAAGGTGGTGAAGCATTCGCACAAAGCGCCACCAACAATCCAAGGCAGCCGGTCGCTTCAACCGCCGCCGAGTGAGTAATCCGAGTCTATTGGGAGAGTTGAAAAAAGGAGAAAAACCATGAAAAGACAAGTCTACACAACAATCGGCGCGTTGGTGTTAGTTACGCTGGTCACGATTTCGACGGCTAAGGCACAGTCGGCAAACCAACCACTGGTTGCCAACATTCCGTTTGCTTTCAGCGCCGGCGACCGGACACTACCTGCGGGTAGGTACAACGTCAGCATCGCTAACCCCGCTTCTGACCAGAGAGTTATCAAAATAACGAATCTCGAAACCAACGAAACCGCGATGCTGCAGACGCATTCGAAAAATGGTAAGGCTGATGAAGGAGCGAAGCTGGTGTTCAATCGCTACGGCGAGCGCTACTTTCTCGCTCAAGCCTGGACTGGCGCCGACAGCATCGGAATGGAAGCGTCGAAATCCAGAGCTGAGCGGGCCGCCAGAAAAGAACTGGCGCCCAACGCTCGACAAACCGAGACAGTGGCCCTGAAACGCAATTAGTTACCCGAATTCAGCAAGCAGATAGTTGGGGAACTCCCTGCGAGCTGAACAGAAGAACAACCCGAAGCTCAAGAGGCTTCGGGTTGTTTTCTTTTGAACCAGCTGATCCCATCAATACAAGACTTTGACACTCGTCAAGACGCGGGCCTATACTGCCCACACCGCGAATAATTCCTTCAGGAGAAAATATTATGTCCAGACGAATTTGGGCTGTTTGTCTGATTGTCCTTATTGCATCAGCTAGTTTGGCCGGAGCTCATCTCAGGCACCAACCAACACTGACGCCGCAAAACAGCGGCACAACGCAGGGACTGATCGCAGTAAGTCCCGTGAACTCACGCGTGGTCTGGGCCAGCGGTCGCGGCGGCACGTTTGTCGTCACGACTGACGGCGGACAGACCTGGAGAAGCGGTGTCGTTCCTGGCGCCGAGGCGCTGCAATTTCGCGATGTGCAGGGTGTGAGCGACAGAACGGCTTACCTGTTATCAATTGGGACGGCCACGGATTCTCGAATCTACAAAACGACCGATGGCGGCGCGACCTGGTCGCTGCAATTCCAGAATCAGGATCCAGACGCGTTCTACGACTGCTTCGCTTTCTGGACGCCCAAGCGAGGCCTCGCCCAGAGTGACTCAGTAAACGGGCGCTTCCCGGTAATCCGCACTGATGGCCTGACCTGGCACGATATAGGCAATAATCTGCCGCCGGCGCTCTCGGGAGAGTTTTCGTTCGCTTCGAGTGGGACCTGCGTCGCGGCACAAGGAAAGAATAACGCGTGGATCGTAACGGGTGGCGCGGCCCCGTCCAGAGTTCTGGCAACCGTCGATGGTGGAGATACATGGACGGCTTACAGCTCACCGCTGCGTGGGTCGCCGAGCGCAGGAATATTTACCGTAGCTTTCCGCGATGCGTGGCACGGGATGATCGGCGGAGGGGATTTGGATCCTACAGCGCCGCCATTTGATCAGACTGCGACTTCGAGTAATGGAGGCCGGACGTGGACCATTACAAGCCAGCAGCCGAATATTGGCACGGTGTTCGGGCTGAGCTATGCGGGTGAAGTCGGCATGGGCCGCGGCAGCGAAGGCGACGACAACAATCAGTCCAACGCGAACCAGACTGTGGTGGTTACAGGGCCGGGCGGCTCGGCGTGGACACCGGATGAAGGAGACACCTGGTTCACCTTGCCGGGAGTAACCGGCTACTGGGGTGTGGCCTTTGGCAGTCCAAAGACCGGATGGTTGGTTGGAACCGGCGGACGTATTCTAAGGATTGACTTTTAGCCCCAGCAAAGCAAATCGAAGAAAGATCCAACTGATCCACGAAGTTACACGAAAGTCCAGGACCCTCATTTCGTGTAATTTCGTGGATTGCCTCGTTGTGGACCTTAGTTCACTCTGGGTTGAAACACTCAGCACCAACATCTAGCTCAAAGCAGCGCGCTTTGCTTTATCTGCATCATTAGTCAATCATAGTCCTCTCCCATCAAATCACAGTCTGAGGTAAGTGCACTCTGATAACCGAGGCGACTCAAAAAAAACCATATCGAAGCGGATACGTCGCCTTTATTGGCAGACCAAACGCCGGAAAGTCGACTCTACTGAATCGAGTGGTTGGCGAAAAGATCGCGGCAGTCTCGGACAAACCTCAGACTACGCGTTTCAGGATCCAGGGGATTACCAACAGGCCCGAGGGGCAGATTGTTTTTGTGGACACCCCGGGGGTGCACCGCCCCGGTTACGAGTTGAATCGCCGGATGATGGCGGCTGTGCACGACGCGCTGTTGCAGGTAGACCTGGTTTGCCTGATTCGCGACGCTTCGGTTTCCACCGGTCAGGGCGATCGTTTTGTCCTGGAGCTGGTTCAGAAATCGGAAAAACCTGCGCTCTTGCTACTCAACAAGATCGATAAACTCAAAGACAAATCCGCTTTGTTGCCCCTCATCGAGTGGTACAAAGACCAATATGACTGGCGTGAAATTGTTCCCATCTCGGCCTTGCGGGGCACTATGATCGATGTCCTGGAAGCGGATATCGTCAAGCATCTGCCGGAGCGCGAACCGCTGTTTGCGGCAGATCAACTCACCGACCAGTCCATGCGGAGTCTGGCAGCGGAAATTGTGCGCGAGAAGCTGCTGCAAGCAACCGGCGAAGAGATTCCCTATGTGACCTCGGTGATGACAGAAAAGTGGGAGGAGGTGCGCGCGGATTTCACGCGCATCTACTGCGCCATCTTTGTCGAGCGGACATCTCAAAAGAAGATAGTGATAGGCAAAGGCGCCGCGCGCCTGAAAGAGATTGGCATCAAGGCGCGACAAGAGATTGAACAACTGCTCGGACATCGTTGCCATCTCGAACTCTTCGTCAGGGTCGAAGAGGATTGGCGAAATAAAGAACATCTTCTGGATGAAATGGGAATCGGTGACCGTGCCCGCCGTTGAACGATGGTTTGCGCTGGACGTTACGATCGAAGCCGAAGCGCGCGAGGCGGTCGATTACGCTTTGATGGAGGCTGGCGCGCTTGGCACTCAATTCGATGATACCAACGCAGTCTTCCCGAGAATCACAGCATATTTTGCTTTGGCGCCCGACCGTGAGGCGATTCGCACGGCGATCGATGATGCGCTTCGCATTTACAGCCTTCCCTCTTCCGCCGTCCGTGAAACGAACTTAAACACAATTGAGAACCAGGATTGGCTGGGCGAATGGAAGAAGACGTGGCAGCCGATTGAAGTGGGAGAACGCCTTCTGATCGCGCCTCCCTGGTCCGAGATTGACGATGCCAAGGGACGAGTTGTGATTCGGATTGAACCGGGAATGGCTTTCGGCACCGGCACGCACGAAACCACCCGACTCTGCCTGCGAGCAATTGAAAAATATTTCGCGGGCGGCAGCTTTCTCGACGTGGGAACGGGCACGGGAGTATTAGCGATCGCCGCTGCTAAACTTTTTCCCGCCGCGACGATCATTGCCTATGATACGGATGCTGAGGCAATCGAGATTGCGAAGGAAAATGCCCGGCTAAATGGCGTTGACACCGCGATTGATTTTCTTCACGGATCAGTTGACGAGACAACCGCCTCTGCAAATCTCGTTTGCGCGAATCTCACGGCCCCGGTAATTGTCGAGCTTCTGCCTCTGCTTGTAGGAGCAAGTTGCGGGCGTCTGGTGCTTTCCGGCGTTCTCGAGTCTCAGTTGGAAACGATTAGAGAGGGTTTGGGACAACTAGGCATCAACGATCTCGTGGAAGTTTCTAAAGACGACGAATGGGTCGCAATCGTAGTTTAGCTGTTAAGAAAAGAAGCCCGCGTTAATGACCACCCGTCGAAGATTCTATGCACCCCCGAGCTCTTTCGAGCACGAGGGCAAGTCGGTCATCCTGCCACCGGAAGAAGCGCGCCATCTACGAGACGTCTTGCGTCTTGCGCCCGGGAATCCTGCGTTCGTTTTTGATGGAGAAGGCAATGAGTATGAATGCTCCATCACGGACGTAAGGCGGGATTATGCAAGGCTAGCCGTGGTATCTAAGGTCTCGCCCAAAAGTCCTGAGTCTGCGCTGAAACTCACCTTGGCTGTCTCCTTGTTAAAAGGCGACAAGTTTGATCTGGTGGTCCAAAAGGCGACCGAACTTGGCGTCCAAGGCATCCTCCCCATTGAGACCAGGAATGCTGATATTCGCCTGAAAGACGACCGCGACGGAGAGCGCCGCCGCGCGCGATGGCAACGAATCGCTCTGGAAGCAGCGAAACAATCCGGCCGGGCCACCGTGCCAAAGGTTTCCGGGCCATCGGATCTAGCGGAGTTGTTCGAAAGAAACATTATCGGCGACGAAACACGTTTCATGTTCGCTGAGCGGCTGGGCGACTCATTCGCTGAGGCAATTCGTGGAATTGCTACTCCCAAATCAGTTGTCGCCCTCGTTGGGTCCGAAGGAGGCTGGGCCGTTGAGGAACTCCAGCAGGCCCGCCACTCAGAATGGCGAATCGTGACTCTGGGCGGCCGGACTTTGCGTGCGGAAACGGCCGCAATCACGGTGACAGCATTGCTACAACATCGCTTTGGAGATTTGAAATAGTTTCTTGCTCGATGTCGAGGGCTCTTCGGAAGAGCGCAAGTTGGAAATTCGCAAGTTGGACAAGCGCAAGTTGGGAAGGGCGGTTTACCCCCGCTTGATCCGCTACATGAGCTACCGAAGCAAGCGGGGGTAAACCGCCCTTCCCAACTTGCGCTTGTCCTCCCCGCCGACTGCGTCTTTCCATGTCTTCGGCGCGACTTGAGATCCGCGTACCGTTGGCCTTTGACGAAAAGCCGAAGAGGGCAGAGAATACTCTTGACCGGCTCGTATAACTTGGCGGAACAACACGTGCAACGCGCTCGTTTGTAATTCCAAGAGATTCCTTCTCCGGTGTTGGAATTATGGCCATTTCAAAAGAAGAAGCAATCCAACGGGCCCGAGCAGACGCGGCCAAACGACTGGGCGTGAGTGATCGGGACATCGGTAAGGAAGCCGTCGAAGAAACCGAATTTCCGGATACGGCGCTGGGAGCGCCGGTCGAAGATGAGATGAGCGGCCAAATGCTCACCCCTGGCTGGCGTATCCGCTTGCCGGCAAAAGGCCAGACGCTTGAATACCGGGCCAATAAGAACCAGGTAAGGTTGTACAACTTTCATGGTTCCAATTATCGGATTTAATTGTTTTTGAGGTATTGAAATGAACCGCAATAATTTTCTTCCACATATCGCCCTGGCAGTTGTTCTTATTCTGGTCGCGGCCTTTGCCGGTCAACTCAGACGGTGGCAAAGGTACGAATGGAAATCTCATGTGCGGATATTTCCCGGAGCTTCGAAACGCGCCTTCATGAAGGATGAACAGATTGGGCGGGCTGATACGCATGCGGTGGCGATGCCGGAAGTGCTGGTGAGGTTCAAGCCTGGAGTCAGTGAGGAAACTATTCAGGAGATCACCGCCCGGTTCCACGATCAGGTCGAAGACGAGATTGAAGCTGTGCCGGGCCTCGACGCCATCGACGATCTCGATGACGCGAACGCCGACGACGTCGTTGCCCAGTATCGAGCCTTACCCGAAGTTGAGTACGCTGAAAAGAACGCCGAAATCAGCCTCGTTGAACCGGGAGAGGAGTCTACTTCGTCCGCTGATCAGTCTGACAACTCCACGGCAGCAGACCACGTCCACCCGCAAGATCCGCGCTTCGAAGAGCAATGGGCGCTGGACAACCACGGTCAGGCGGGAGGAAAAGAGGGCGCGGACATCAGTGCCGTTCGTGCCTGGTCGGTAGCAACCGGTAATGAGGACATAGTCGTCGCTGTAATAGATACCGGCGTCGATTACACACACACGGATCTGGCAAACAACATCTGGATTAGGCCCGCCTCCATTCCGCCGTATGAAGATCGCGAGTTGGGCACCATTCAGGATATACACGGATATAACGCGCTGGAAAACGATGCCGATCCGATGGACGAAAACGGCCATGGCACTCATTGTGCCGGCATCATCGGAGCCGAGGGCGGAAACAATCTGGGCATTACGGGCGTCAACTGGAAGGTCCAGATCATGCCGTTGAAATTCATGAATGCCGGTGGTTTTGGCAATACGAAAGACGCGATCGAATGCATTAACTACGTAATTGACCGAAGAAATAAAGGGGTGAACGTTCGCGTGATTAGTGCCAGCTGGGGTTCGACGGTGAAATCGCGCGCGCTTGAAGATGTGATTCGCAAAGCTTATGAATGTGGAATTCTGTTCGTAGCCGCCAGCGGCAACGCGAGCGCAAACACGGATCGTTCACCACACTATCCGTCAAGTTACAACCTCAAAAACGTGATTAGCGTGGCGGCGCTTGATCGCAACGATGAGCTGGCTTCTTTTTCAAACTACGGTCCGAATAGCGTGATGATCGCGGCGCCCGGCAAGGACATCCTCAGCACCTGGTTGAATAATGACTACGAAGCTCATTCCGGAACCTCGATGGCAACACCGGTGGTAGCAGGCGTGGCAGCTTTGGTGCTCTCCAAACAGCCAAAGCTGTCAATTGATGAGTTGCGGAAAAAGCTATTCGAATCAGTAGACAAGCTCGACTCACTGAAGGGAAGAGTTGTCACCGGCGGCCGAATCAATGCGGCCAAAGCCGTGGGGGCGCAGTAAAGAATTAGAATTTAGAAATTAGACATTGGAATTTCGTCTTTCTGTGCTTCCGAGATCCAGGTTTCAAGGTGCAAGGTTGAGTTAGTCGAAATTCTAATTTCTATAAATTCTAAATTTCTGTTTTAGGGCTGATTTAGCTTTCGTCTTCCTTCCACTGCTTCCTTGTACGCTCCGCCGCGAACCTCACCGATCTTAATTGCGGCATCAAACTCCTTCGCAGCCTCCGCTTGATTCTCGAGAAAAGCATGGATTCGTCCCATCGACTCGTGCGCCCGGGAAATCAATGCCCGATCGGTTTCGGGTGACGAAGCCTCGACTGCAAACCTGTAGTTGACCAGCGCGCGGTTGAGCCTTTCCGCTTGAACAGTTTCATCCGTAGCGTCCGCCGCGGCTAGACTCGCCGTTTGCGCCAGGGCGAAAAAAATACGCGGCTCGCGCGGATAGTCCTTCAGTAGTTCCTTGAGACGGTTCTCAGCGTTTACGTAGTCGCGCAAACGCAATACTTCTTCAATCTCAGCCAGCCTTTTGATCAGCGTAGCTGCGCGGGCTGCTTCCGCCTCCGAATAAACCGGGGTTTCGGCCTCGGCCTTTCTGGCCGCGAGTCGAGCCTGTCTGGCTGCCAGAGCCCGCTGTCGAGCCTCCGCGTATTCAGCCGGGCGCCGGTTTTCACGCGCCGCGTCAAACGATGAAATCATGTCCGCAAAAAAGTTTGCTACATCGAAACCGGATGTTTCGATGGCTTTCAGCTGATCTGCAAAGTAGAACGACAACACCGCGCCACGCTCATATTCCTCGGCCAACCGGGCAATCGTCTCATCCTGAATAGCGGCCGTTTCGACCTGAGATGCTTTCGCAATAGCAGTGCGAGCAGCGTCGTCTCGCGCATTTACCAACTGGCTACGAGTTGATTGTGACAGGACAGCCAACTTTCTGACTTCGTCGAAACGAGCATCAGCGGCGGCCACAAGAGAGCGCGACACTGCCAGAAAGACATCAGGACTTACTGACGCCCCGGTTTTCTGACGTTCATCAAGCAACTGCCGGATCTGATCTCGACGGGCCGCCACCTCTCGATTGAATCGCAGGATCAGGGGGTCGATCACATACTGAATATAGGCGCGCCGCAGCTCGGAAGAAGTGGGATCAATTCCTTCGGGCACGATGGCATAGTAAGTATCGCCAATGATGCGGAAGTTGATTGTGCCCGGCTCTGCCAGCAGATCCGGAATGATGAAAAAGCGCCGATCGTGCTGCCGAAAGCTATAAGTTTTTGGGGCATTCTTTTTCTTGCCGGCCGTCGCTGCTTTCACTTCCACCCGCTCCGTCGCTACCGTCAGCGGTCGAGTGTGAAGGTAAGTCAGCACGGCCTGGACCATTGCTGACGTCGGCCGTCTTAACCTGTCCCCTTCAGATTGATAAGCTCGCAGGTAGGCAGGCATCCGCTCGTCAATTCCCGAGCGCCGGTAAAACTCACGCACTAAAGGAGCGAAATCGAGCACCTCGAGCAGGCCGCCCGGAAGATCATCAGATCGTTCGGGCGCATCCAGACCTGGCGGCTGCCCCAGACTTAGTGCCAGGGAAACGTAACGCGCCGACTGGTCGGCTGCGGTTGCCGGCGCCGGCAATTTGTTTCGCTCGTAGAATGTTCTGAGTCGACCACGAAGATCCATGTCCAGGTTCGTGAGATCTCTTCTTACCTGAGTACGAAAGACGGAGGGCTCTCTTCCGGCCGGAGTGGGATCAAAGCCAGCCGCATCCAGCGCCGCCATTATGATTATTAATCTCGGATCGGCCTGAAAATCGACGCCATATTCCGACAGATCAAAACTAGTGGCCGGTCGCTGGGGAACACCTGGCGATTGAGCGGGCCGGCCCGAAGGACTGGTTTGCGCCCGGGCAATGCCGGACTGGATGACGATAAATAGGCACAAGAGTAATAAATGCTTCATAAAACAGATCAACTTCCTGACGAAATTATAAACCGGCAAGCCTCTTAAAGATGCGACCGCGGATCGCCTGGATGCCAGCAGGATCGCAGCCCTCTTCACGTTTTGGAAACGCGCTGCCTGTGGTATGCCCGCAAGGCTCTTAATGTTAGCGGATAGGCAATGAGGGAACAAACGACGGAAAGCACCAGACCACCGACCGCAAATGGCAGCAGCAATTCCCAACTCTGGGCGAAAACGAGTTGGTAATAGTCGGCAGAAAAAAGCCTTGGGTGTCTCAGCAGCGCGACGCCCTCGGGCGAAATCCCGAACGGCCGATGGAGGAGAAAGGCACCCACAGTATACGAGGCGACGATGATCGGTACGACGGTCAGGAAGGGATTATTTACAAAAGTCCCGGTGTAGATCGCGATCTTATTAAAGCGAAAAAGAAAGGCAATCAGAGTGGCAGCGATCGTGTGAAGTCCAAGAAATGGTGAGAAAGCGATAAAAACGCCGATTGAAAAGGCCAGCGCCGTGCGCTCGGGAGGATCATCAAGTGAAAGTAAACGCCGAAACCTCGCTCGAAACATGAAACAAGTTTCAGGTCCCGGGTTGCAGATTTCAAGTTGCCGCGCTCGACCTGAAACCTAAAACCTGAAACTCATTTAAAACTGTTCAGTGCGTCCGACTCGTTCTCGTACGAGTCAAAAACTGTCAGGAGCTTGGTAATGACCAAAAGGCTCTGAATCTTGTCGGTCAGGTTCAACAGCTTGAGTTGTCCGCCCTGCCGGCTGACTGTTGTGTAATTTGCGATCAGCTCACCAATCCCGCTTGAGTCAATGTAATTGACACCTCCCAGATTGAGCAGAATCTTCTTTTTGCCGCCATCGATCAATCCGCGAACAGAGTCTCGCAGAGCTACGCTGCCCTGACCGATTCGCACGGCGCCGCTCATATCGAGAATTGTAACGTCTCCCGCCTGCCGCTCTTTAACATCCAGCTCAGCCATGTGCGTTCTCCTTTGCTTGCCCGCGTCCCTTGCGACGGCCGGCAGCAGCTTACTTGAAGCTGTTCAGAGCTTCAGATTCACCTTCGTAGACGTCAAAAACGGTAAGCAGCTTTGTGATCGCCAACAAGTCCTGAAGCTTCTGAGTCAGATTGAGCAGCTTCAATTGTCCGCCATCCTTGTTAATGGCAGTGTAACTGGAAACCAGCTCGCCAATGCCGCTGGAATCGATGTATCCCACACCGGCAAGGTTCAAGAGAATTTTCTTCTTGCCTTCCTCCAGCATACGGCGCACAGCGGTGCGCAAGGCGACGCTTCCCTCACCAATGGTAATCTTCCCACTCATGTCGAGAACAGTGACGTCACCTGCTTGCCGCTCTGAAATATTTAGCTCTGCCATATTAGAACTCTCCTTCTGGGATTTTGAATTTTTGATTTTCGTTTTCGAGCGCCTAACGGAGCATCGCAAATCGAAATTCAAAAAGCTAAAATCTCTTTAGCATCCTTACCGTAGTGCCGCCTTCGGGACGGATCACCCAATCGACCTCATCCATGAATGTGCGCATAAGAAAGATGCCGCGTCCCGAGGTCTTTAAAAGATTCTCTGCTATGGTCGGATCGGGGATGGTTTCTGGGTTGAATCCAGCTCCCTGGTCATGCACTCTGATTTCCAAAGCCGAAGGGGAGATGTTCAATACAACTTCGACGAGTTTCGTCTCGTCCTTTTTGTTTCCGTGAAGCACGGCATTTGTGACGGCCTCACGAAGAGCCATATCTACTCCAAAAGCAGCTTGTTCGTCGAGTCCTGAGCGGCTCATTACGCCGGCGACTGCTGCGGCGACTTCCTCGACAGCCCCGATGCGGCTGGGCAATTTAAATTCAGTCGTTTCTACTGTCACGACTATCAGGCATGGTCTCTCTCTCACAAGAGCCACAAGCGAGGACCTTGGCTGCTTTCTGGAACCCTCCAAAGTCTACCGGAAGACCGAGGGTTTAACACGCTGGCTACTTGGCTGTCAAGAAAGTGGGGCAGTTGTTACGACTTCGTGTCCGGTAACGGCGCAGGTTAAGATTGCCGGCAATGAGAATAAGTCCGGCGCGGAGCATTCGCGGACAGTTCACACCATCCGGCGATAAATCCATTTCGCACCGGGCGGCAATCATTGCGGCGCTCGCGCGCGGCCCATCGCTTCTCTCAAACTTCTCCACCAGCTACGACTGCACATCTACGCTGAACTGTCTGCGTCAGCTAGGTATCTCGATAACTGCGGCCAACAATAGTCAACAAGTAGTCGGCAACGGCATTGGCGGTTTCGCAGAACCTGACTCGCTGCTTGATTGCGGAAACAGCGGGTCGACCATGCGAATGCTGGCTGGACTCCTGGCCGGACAGGGATTTCCTTCGCAACTGACTGGTGACGACTCGCTGAAATCCAGACCCATGCGCCGGATCATCGATCCGCTCGAAACGATGGGAGCACAAATCGAGTCGAATGGCGGCAGACCGCCTCTGCGAATCACACCAGGCAGGCAACTCAATCCGATTCGTTATGCACTACCGGTCGCGAGTGCCCAGGTTAAGTCATGCGTTCTTTTAGCGGGACTGCACGCAAAGGGGACGACCTCGGTCATTGAACAGCAGGGAACTCGCGACCACACTGAGAGAATGTTGGAGTGGTACGGCGCCCCTATTCAAACAAGTGAACAAAAGGACGGCGCGATTGAAATCGCGGTTACAGGAAAGACCGATTTCTCAGCTCGTAACGTCGATATACCGGGGGACATTTCTTCCGCAGCATTCATGATCGCGGCCGCGGCTTTGCTGCCGGGTTCCGACTTGACGGTCCGAGCCGTGGGGCTGAATCCCACGCGAACGCAGTTTCTTTCGGAACTGACGTCACTCGGAGGCAGAATAACTACTGCGGAGTTGACTGCAGTAAGCAACGAGCCTGTTGGGACCATTAGAATTGAAGGTGGACTCGGTCCTCCTGAGCAGCAAGGCACAAGGCGAATCGGAGGGCAAACTATCGCTCAATTGATCGATGAACTGCCCCTGCTGGCAGTTCTAGGCACCCAGATCTCCGGAGGAATTGAGATTCGGGAAGCAGCCGAGCTACGGGTCAAAGAGAGCGACCGGATCGCCACGACGGTTGAGAATCTGCGGGCGATGGGCGCAAAGGTCGAAGAATATCAAGACGGGCTTTGCGTCGACGGTCCCACCACTCTCCATGGAGCACTGCTGAACTCGCACGGCGATCACCGTATTGCGATCGCCTTTTCCGTGGCTGCCTTGATCGCAGAAGGCGACTCGGAAATCTCCGGACCGGATTGTGTTGGGGTTTCGTTTCCCGGTTTCTTTCAACTGCTGGAGTCTCTTGCCATACGTTAGACCACGCTTGTTATGCACAATCGGCCTATTGTCATTACCGGATTCATGGGCTCGGGTAAGACCAGTGTGGCCCAGGCGCTTGCGCACCTGCTGCACTGCACCGCGATTGACCTGGATGCCGAGATCACCTCAACCGAAGAGCACACCCCTGCCGAATTGATTATAGAAAGCGGCGAAGCGGAGTTTAGAGAAATCGAGACGCGAGCGCTCCAGCGCGTTCTGGCGCAAGGGACCCGAGTTATCGCTCTGGGCGGCGGCGCCTGGACCGTTTCTACCAACCGTGAGCTGATTGCCAGCTTCGAATGTTTTACCGTCTGGCTGGATGCTCCCTTTGAAGCCTGCTGGAACAGAATTGCTTCCTCAGGAGGAAACCGGCCTTTGGCCCCGGATCGGCAGCGCGCACAGAGGCTCTACGAGCTTCGCCGCCCTGTTTATGAACTGGCCAAAATGCGGATCGAAGTGACCGAGGAGCTTGCGGCTCACGATGTGGCCGAGCGAGTGGCGGCTCAACTTCTAAGAGTTGAAAACGGCTAGCGTGCAAAGCCTGCAAGTGTCCGATAAACTTAGTTTGTCGCGCGTTACAACAAGCTAATAAAGCTTATCGGACATCAAACTGACCACTACAACCCGACTCTATTGTGTTGGCAATGAAATACGCAGATGTTAGAATTCGCGCACTTAACTGGGCGCTGTAACAAAAGGCAATTGTTTACCCAATCGATATCCGATACGAGCAATTCTAAGAAGGCGCTTCCCCATGAGTTCACCCCTGTTCGTACTGACAGCTTCCTCGACTGAGGCCAGCGAATGGAACCACAGCATCTGGCAGCAGATGCTCTCAGCCACCATTCCGGTCAAATACAGCAACACTTTCTTCAACAAAGCCGCGTTTGAGAACGAATCCTGGCCAGATGGCCGGGCCAAGTATGTGCCCAACGGGCTGCGAATGGTCGAGACCCTGCTTTTGCGGGAATATGCTGAAGAAGATGTCGTAGTCTGCTATCTGGACCAATTGGAGAAGTTCGTGGGACCTGAGACCAGGGTCCTGGCGATCCATGCTCATAACCCACTCGGTATCTCCTACGCCACCGACGTTTATTCCAAGCTGGCCGGAGAAAACCTGATGCCGGTAAATGCGCATGAGTTCATTCGCATCGTCACCCATCCGGTCATTCAAAAATACAAACCGAAGATCGTCGTCGGCGGACCCGGCGCCTGGCAATTGGAAAAGGCAAACCGGCTTGACGAGTTCAAGATTGACTACCTGATCGATGGCGAAATTGAACGAGTCTTCGACGACCTGTTTCGACGCATCCTTTCCAGCGATCCAAGCCTGCCACGCATCGTCAAACTTCCGAAAGAAATGCAGGCCACCGTAGAAGAGATTCCGGTAGTCAAACATCGGTCAACTTTCGGCGTGGTCGAGATCACTCGGGGCTGCGGCCGCGGTTGCCAGTTCTGTTCGCCGGCCACGAAGGTCGGTCGTTCGTTTCCCCTCGAGCACATTATCGAGAGCGTAAAGGTAAACGCTCGTGAGGGCGCGACTGAAGTAATGGTTGCTTCAGAGGACATGTTCCTTTACGAGCAGTTGCCGAATTTTGAGACGAATACTCCCGCGCTCGAAAAGCTGTTCCAAAGCATCATCCAGGTTCCGGGAATCGAAACGATTCAAACCTCGCACATCACGATGGCTCCGGTCGTCAAGGATCCATCAATCATCGAGCGCTTGAGTCCGCATCTGGTTCCTTACTCCCACTTACACCACAAGGACTCGACGGACCCCAACAAGTGTGTGGCCGATCCGATTATCGGACTCGAAACCGGCAGCCCCAAGCTCTTCAATACGTACATGAAGGGTAAGGCATATCCGTATCGCGCGAACCAGTGGCGCGATGTGGTGGTTAAGGGAATGGAAATTCTAAACCGCCATAACTGGTTTCCATTCTGTACTTTCATCATCGGTTTACCTGGAGAAACCGATGAGGACACCAAGCAATCCCTGGACCTCCTATTCGATCTGCGTCAGGCCAAGGGAATGTTTGTGCCCACCTTCTTTGTGCCGTTGGAAAACACCAGAATGGAGAAAAAGCACAGCGCGAAATTGATCGAGATGACAGATCTGCAGTGGGAGTTTTTCTTTACCTGCTGGAAATACAACATGGAGTTTTGGCGCGGCGGCAGCAAGTCGAGCCTGAAGTTCTCGCTGGGGGTTCCGGTTTACTACAGCATGCTGGGCAGGAAACTGTTCGGCCACGCAATCAAGTATCCACTGTTGCGTTTTGCGGGCATGCCTGACCGGTTGATGCGCCGGCGGCTGTATCTCGACTTTACCGGATACAAACGGAACCCCGCGGGAATGGACCGTTTTGAAAAGGAAATTTCCCCGGCCTTTCAGACGGTAAAGGAAAAGGGCCTGAACATGATCGACGCCAGCCAGTTGCACCACATAGCCCCGGCACAAAACGCCACCGGTGCCGCCCACGTCGGCGGCGATTGACCACAGTTGACTACGTCATGTTGAAAAGGCCGCTCAGTTTGCGAGCGGCCTTTTTGCTTTAACCTGCTTCTAAGCGGGAGCGCTAGAACTTCAGCTTCAGAGCAAATTGAAGTTGCCGCGAAGATCCAGAATCCCCGGTTGGAAAGCGCGTGTTTGTGATCTGGCCGAAGGTTGTGCTGGCAACGACGCGTCCGGGCTGGCCAAAATTCGCGTGATTGAAGAGATCGAAAACCTCAGCCCTGAACTCAACAACAGAGGTTTCAGTCAGCTTGGTTCGCTTGATCACTGAGAAGTCCATATTGTTGAATCCTGGTCCAATCACCACGTTGCGCCCGAGGCTGCCAAAACGGCCGGCGGGCACGACAAATGGGGCAGTGTCAAACCAACGGTTTGGTGTCCCGACTATAGCGATTGGCCCGGTCACATCCGGCCTCACAGTGTTGTTGGTCCCAGTGAAAGCGGCATTGTTGACAACGATCGTAACGGGATTTCCACTCTGTGATTGAACGATGCTGGAAAGCTGCCAACCTTCAACCAGTCGATTGCCATGAAATGGCAGTTCGTAAATGCCGCTGATAACGAAGCGGTGGCGAGCGTCATAATCGGACAATCCCCGGTTAGCCAGGAGATTATAACTGTCCTGAACAATTACTCCCTGGCTGCTCTGGGAGTTGTAGTCAATCGATTTTGAGAAGGTATACGAAGCATTGAACTGGAGATTGCGCGACAGCCGTTTGTTGGCTGTCACCCAGAGCGCATTGTAGCTAGAGTTGCCCGTGCTCTCGATCTGGGTAATGTTTCCCAGCGGGGCGCCGGGACGGAACGGGCTTGAAGTGGAGAGGAAAGGAAACGGGCGCGGACCCCCGTTTACCGGCTGGTTGATGTTTCTCGAGATCCTCAAGTGAGTGCCCTTGGTCCCAAAATACCCGATAGTCACGGCCATACTGGAAGTAAGCTCGCGCTGAACATTCAGGTTCCAGGATTGGACATAAGCGTTATCGAATCCCTGATCGATGGTGTTAGGCGCCAAACCGGAAAGACCGGCAACCGCGAACGCGTTATCGAACCGGATAGGGCCGGTAAACGTCAGCGGCGTCGCGAGCGGGGGATTTGACGCCGCGGCCGTGACTGCATTTGTGACCGGCTGATCCACGAGCACTGCGTAAGCGCCACGAACTGAAGTTTTTCCATTCTTGAACGGATCCCAGGCAAACCCCACGCGCGGCTGAAGGTTCTTGTTGTTCGTGTGATAGATCTGGTCTATTCCTGAACCCACTCGAACCAGCGATCGCGTCGCCGGATCAAACACTACGAAGCGGTCAAACCTTTCAGTGGGAGACATGTTCCAGTCGTAGCGCAAACCAAGCTCGAGCGTCAGGTTTGGTCTCCACTTGTAATTGTCCTGGACGTAAACGCCAAGCGCACCCTGGGCAATTGCGCTGGAACGGTCGCCAAGCGTGACACTGAACGACGCTGCATTGCCGGCAATGAAGTTGTTGAAATTCGCAAAGGTGAAGGTCCCGGTGTCCAGCGTGAAGTTGTTGTTGTAAAAGCGCCGCCACTCACCGCCGAATTTCAGCGAATGCTTGCCGCGCAGGTAGTTGACCGTATCGGAGAGCACAAAAGTTGTATCCGCGCGGCCCTGCGGGAATCCGGCGGGCCCGCCGAGATTAAAGTTGCCGCCGGTAATACTGATCTGGGGCAGACCAATCGGCTGGTTGACGCCTTCGTTAATGAAGAAGTCGGTCGGGTTCACCCGAAGGTTGGGAGTGAAGGTAATGTGAATCCGGTTAAATCCGAACCGAGCCTCATTTACCAGTGACGGACCAAAAGTGTGAGTCTCGTTTAAGGTAAAGATCTGGCGGCGTGACTGGCGAGTGTCACCGAAACCAGGCAAGGTATTTCCCTGTAGATTCGGTTCACCGCGGAAGTCGCGCTGAATGGCATAATAGCCGTGCAGACGATCGTTGGCTCCAATGTTATGGCTAACGTCGCCCGTAAACTGATCGAGATTCACCGGCGCCGTTCCCGAGCCGGCGAAGCGACCCACCGGAACGCCTCCTACCACATCAACGCTGGTGGCCCTCGGAATCAGCGGCAGCAGTTTCAGGACGGTTGGATTTGTGACGGCAGCTCGTTGGGCGTCTGTCAGGACGTTGCTTGTCAGGGTCAATCCCTGCCGTTGGCGAAGCCCCTCGTAACTGAAGAAGAAAAACGTTCTGTTCTTTCCCTTGTAGTCAAAGATAGGACCACCCTCGCCAAAGTGCGGCAGGTTGATTGGCCCACCGAGGTTGAATCCGAACTGGTTTCGTTTGAACGGAGGTTTCTTCGCATCAAAAAAGTTTCGCGCATCAAGCGCCTCGTTCCTGAGAAACTCAAACAACTCGCCATGGTAATCGTTTGCGCCCGAGCGCGTTGCGATGTTAACAATTGCGCCGGAGTTCCGGCCATACTCGGCGCTGAAAGTGGAGTTGTCGACTTTGAACTCCTGCACCGTATTAATTGATGGCTGAAATGTGATCTGGTTCTGCACCATGTCGTTGAGGTTGACGCCGTTGATCATGAAGTTGACGGTATCCTCACGTCCGCCCGCAGTGTTGAGACCAAACGACCCCTGCCCGCGAAGCGGAGCGGTCAGGAAGCCGTTTTGAGGCGGCGTCACCGACCCGGGAATCAACAAGCCCAGATCAACAAAGTGGCGGCCATTCAACGGAATATCCTGGACCGTGCGCTGATTGATAACTGTACCGACAGAAGTTGTGGCGGTCTCGATTACCGGCACATCCGAACTCACCTGGACCTGTTGCGTGATGTCGCCAACCTCCAGCTGGAAATTCAGGACCACGGTACGGGCCACCTCGACCGGCAGAATGTCCACAGTGTTCGTTTTGAATCCCTGGAGCTTTACCTCGACGGTGTAATTTCCCACTGGCAAGGCGGCGAATTGATAATTGCCATCGCTGTCGGTCTGGGCGGTACGTTCAAATGATGTCGCCCGATTGCGGACGGTAACGCTCGCAGTTGGAATGACCGAACCCCGCTGGTCAGTAACAGTCCCCTGTAGAGTTGCTGTCGATTGGGCCTGGACTGCAGCGCGGGTCGCAAATAGGATCGAAATGACTAAGGTAAGGATTGCAAAAATAAGTGCCTTTCGACTAAACATTAACTACCTCCTTGATTTGGGAGAGTAAATGTATGACTTGCAAGGCCGTACTTCTGGAACGACGGTTCGAATGATCCGGCGAATTCCGAGACACTAGAGCAACTTGCATAGCCATCACGTCAGGTGTGTGCAGGGGGGAGGCGATATCTGCCTGATGGATGTCTTAGCAAGATCAATGCCGGGCTAAGGGGCTTGGTGTTGTCGTTTTCCTTCAGAAGAACTGCTGCTTTGTGTAGTGAAGATCCGAAATTTCCAATGTGGATCCAAAACGCTGTATTTCAACACCTCGCCCTAGCCTTTGATTGTTTCGCTATACTTGGGTATCGCAGGAGCCTCACAAGGCAGAAATGTCACCAACCGGAAAGTTGGGTGGATGTTTCAAACATCCATCACTGCGTCCACTGCGAGTAGGTCACCGGTAGGATTCTTGCGCCGCCCGAACCCGCACCCGGCATGAGGTCATCAGTACCAATCAACAAGATATTGACGGAGCGACTCGTACATCGACTCGAAGGATTCTGCGCAAAACAGGACGGGCTGGTAATGCGTGGGGTCGTACTCCTGACTAAAAATTCCCTCTAAATCGAGCGGGCGTAGCTCGGCCCTGGCCATCTCCTCGAGTTCTCCGGCTGATGACAACAAGCCTGTACCGAAGGCTTTGATTTGGCCGTCCTCGCGAAGTACTCCGAATTCGATCGTGAACCAATAGAACCGAGACAAGAGCGCAAGGCGTTCACTCGACCTGGTGCGTTTTACCGCCGCGCCAAACAGCCGGTTCAGCTCAGCCAGTCGTGCGCTTCCGAGAGTCACGGCATGTCCGATGATCTCGTGCGCGACATCAGGCTCAGGTGTGTACAAGGGCGTTGAGTGATGTCGAATGTACTGCGTGCAAAGAAACACGCCGTTGGCCAGGTTTTCCAGAAAAACGCGTGGTTCGACCAGTCCGGCTACCGGTTCGAGGCGAAAGCCGCTGATCCGCTCTACCTTCCTGCTCACTTCACGCAGTTGAGGGATTCGGTCGGTTGGAAAACCCAGCTGGGCCAATGACGCCAGATATTCCGCGCAGGCATGTTTCTGGTGAGCGGGTTTCAAAGCTTCCCAGATCGTCTGCCAAACAAGATGCTCCTCATCTGTGTAAGGCGCGTCGGGAATCTCCTCACCGCTTTTGTAGCCCATCGCGAGCGCTGCGATCCTGTTTCGACGTGCTCGATAATTCGGATCGCGGAATCCCGGGTGGTCTGGATCCAATTGAACAATCGTATTGCGATCCGTCGTTGCCTCGTCCGTTTCAGCCGTTACCAGTCGCATGTCTACGTGGTCCAGCAAAAGCGAGTCTTTGATCTCGGTTATCATTTTTCCAGCCCTTCCTCTGTGCCGCTAACCTCACCACAAGTGTTGTTTGTCATGAAAAAACAACCGGCCACCGATCCCTCCCATTGGAAGGACCGATGGCCGGTTATGAAACTTGTCTAAAGCGCTAGTTGATTGCTCTGCGCCGACAGTCCATCGCCCGACCGTCCCTCCAAGCGGAGAGCGGGCCGTAATAATAGTAGCGATAACTGTAGCGCTGTTCGATCATCTTTTTAGGCTGTCTTGCCTTCGCCGTTAGGATAGGCATTTGACCGGGCACGAGTCAAGACCGGAACGAGCAGCTCCTTGGAGTGTCTACCGCAATTTCAGCGTTTGCCTTGCAGAAAAAAAGTCGGCCCAGGCATTACCCTTTTTGGCGATCAAGCCCGGAACGTTTAGCAAAGTGAAGTCTGAAATCTTCACGCCGCGTTCAACCTGTTGCCACGTCAACGGCATGGACACTGTGGCCTTGGGCTTGGCGCGCACGGTGAAAACTGAGGCGAGACTCTTGCCGCGGGCGTTCTGCATCCAATCAACGTAAACCTGATTGCTCTTTCGTTTGGCGATTGAGCGCTCTACCGTGGCAATCGCGGGCTCGCGACTTGCTACCTCCCCAGCCAGCAGCCGAGCAAACTCCGCAACCTTTTCGTACTCGTTCCTGGGCGCCAGAGGCAAGTAAATGTGTATGCCGGAAGACCCGGATGTCTTCGGAAATGCACGCAATCCGATTTCATCGCACACTTTCTTTACTGCCACGGCAACATGCAGCACGTTTTCCCACGGCGCCTTCTTCGGATCCAGATCCAGCGCAATCCAATCCGGCTTGGAAAGATGTTTGACAGTAGCATGCCACGGATGTTGTTCGATTGAACCCAGATTAACGAAATGCAACAGCGATCCGATGGTCGTATAGACCGCATAGTCGAGCTCCCGGCCTTCGAGATTCTTTAGACGTACCGTCTTAATGAATGCCGGGGCACTTTCAAGATCCTGCTGAAAGAACATAGGAGCTTTAATACCCCGCGGCCAGCGCTGGAGAATTGCGGGCCGATCTTTCAGAAATGGCATGATGTACTCGCGAACGCGAATGTAATAACAGAGCAGGTCAAACTTGGTCAGCTTCTCATCGGGCCAATAAATCCGGTCTAGACTTGTTAAGGAAACGTATTCGCCTTCCACATTGAGAACCAGATCGCCTTTTGGATTCTTCAACGACAGGAACTCGTTAAGGGAAATCTCGGGGCCCTTCTTACGCGGAGTACGTTTTACTCCCGCTGGTTTCGTCAAGAGCTTCGCGCGATTTGCCATATTCAAAAGTTACCTGTGCTCCAGCTTCTTAGCAACCACCGGCAGTAGCTTCCCTGGCTGTGCAGATCACAATATGCACAACACCCTACTTTTTCGACAACTTTGAAACTCCACTGTCACATTCTTGGTCTAACGTGAATCCAATTTAGAATCTTCTTGTCTCCCATCCTCCGAATTCCGCCGTGACGGAACTTTTCCGCTCCAGCGCGTAATAGAGAGAGAGGACCGAAATGCCCGGTAAGAAAGAGCTCGCCTACACGCTATTCCGAGTGGCATTCACATTATGCTGCGTTGTTACGATGTCGGGATCGAGCCGGCAAAGCCTCGGGCGGCTGATGTCCAGTCCTGCCAGTAAGACTCAAGCTGCGGTTCGATTCAGGCTCGATCCCTCTCAGAGTAAGTTTGTGGCCCGCGCGTTTTCAGGCGGGCTGCTATGGTTCAAGGGTCACGATCACCTAGTGGCCGCGCGGGAGTTTTCCGGTGAGGTACAGATCACCCCTGATTCGATCACTCCGGCGTCGCTCGAACTGCGAGTGAAGACCGACTCGCTGGTCGAAACACGTGACGTATTCACAGAACAGCAGAAGCAAATTATCAATAAGGAACTGCGCGAAATAGTTCTCGAACCCGCAAAGTATCCCGAGATTGTCTTTCGCAGCACCGACGTCACAGGAAAACTCAGTGGCAGAGAATATCAGGTGAGAATTGGAGGAAACTTGACTCTGCATGGCGTGACTCGCCACATAGTGATACCGGCCACTGTTACGTTGAATGGAAACGACTTGCGGTCAGTCGGTCACTTCAGTATCGACCGCGGCGATTTTGGGGTGAAAGCTACGTCGGCATTCCACGGTATGGTACGCGTGCGCGACAGGATAGAGTTCACCTTCGATATCGTAGGTCATAGAATCTAGCTGAATGCGAGTATCGGATCCGCAATCCACGAAATAAACACGAAACTTCGTGTGGGTTCGTAGAGCTTATTCATAGCCATTTGGATGGCCCAGCATCCAGCGCCAGGCGGATGCGATAATCGTCCGCAAATCCTGGTATTGGGGATTCCAGCCCAGTTCGCGTCTGATCTTCTCAGAGTTGGCAATCAAAACTGGAGGGTCACCCGCCCGGCGCGGACCAACGCGAACCGCAATCTCTTTTCCGGTGACCTCGCGGGCAACGTCGATTACCTGGCGCACGCTGTAACCCGTCCCGCCACAACCCAGATTGTAGACTTGGCTTCCACCAGCTACGGCCTGGAGCGCGAGAATGTGCGCTCGCGCCAGATCCACGACGTGAATGTAATCGCGCACACAGGTGCCGTCCGTCGTTGGATAATCATCGCCGAAGATCTCGACATGTGACCGGCGGCCGGCAGCCGCTTGCAACGCAATCGGAATTATGTGCGGCTCGGGGTCATGCCACTCGCCGCAGTTCTCAGATGCTCCGGCAGCATTGAAGTAACGCAGCGAAACATACCGCAGTCCATAGGCCAGATCGTACCAGTGCAGCGCGCGTTCAATGGCTAGTTTGGATTCGCCGTAGGGGTTTGTCGGCTTGGTTGGAGTGGTTTCATCAATTGGTTGCTTTTCCGGCTCGCCATACGTGGCACAGGTCGAAGAGAAAACGATTCGCTTAACCTCTGTCTGAAGCATCGCATCCAGCAGACTGAGCCCGCCCATGACGTTGTTGCGAAAATACTTTGCCGGTTGCTCGCACGACTCAGCGACCAATGCATAAGCAGCCATGTGGACTACGGCTTCGATCCGGTTCTCTGTGAGCGTATGGCAGAGGGTTGACGTGTCCAGCAGATCGCCGACCACCAGTTTCGCGTCCTTAACAACTGCCTGGCGATGGCCTTTGCTCAGATTGTCAAAGACAGTGACTTCGTGCTCGTCTCGGATTAGCTGCTCGGAGACCACACTGCCAATGTAGCCGGCTCCGCCGGTGACAAGAATCCTCATTCTGGCTCTCTCCGAGGATTGAGGATGACCTGAAATTCAGGTACCGGAGTCGCTCGACGAGCAACAACAACCTGGGAAATAAACTGCAAGCGCTCTACCGTTTTGTGGAAAGTGAAGAAAGGCCCTACAGGAAACGCGTTCAAAAAAGCGGTCAGGTGGTCGTTATGTTGTCGCCATCTTGGGTTGGGCCGAAGCCGGACTCGCCTGGCCCGACTCAGCGGGCACATAGTACAGAATGCGACTACAGTTGTCGCAGGTGATTATCTCCGCGCCCCTTCTGACTTCGGCCATTACCTGTGGCCGCAGGGACATGAAGCAAGCAGTACATGAACCATTCCGAGCTTCGGCAACGGCAATACCATCGCGGATGCGGGCGCTGATTCTGTTGTAAAGTGAACTGAGTTGCTTGGACAAGCTATTGAAAAGCCGCTCGCGTTCAGCGCGGCTTGCGGCCAGCCGGTCCATTCCGGCCCTCGTCTCTTCATCGAAGGCGTTCAAGCGTGCATCGCGATCAGAGTTGAGACTGGCAACTTCTTCAGCGCGTTCCTTCAAAGCAGTCTCAGCTTGCTCAAAGATTTCCATCTGCTCGAGTATCTGTGTCTCGATCGTGGATATCTGCTTGCGCGCGGCATCTGCTTCGCGGATGGCTGCCGTGTACTCGTCCTGCTTTTTCGAGGACATCAGGTTACGCTCAGCACGTTCGGCCCGACCGCGCTGCTCGACCGTCTCGACCTCTAAACGGGCCCGCGTGTGTTTGGCCTCGTCTCGACGATTTTCCAGAGCCCTAATATCAGAGGCGCGCTGATCGAACTCTTTTTCGATCTCGGCGCGCCTTTCTGGGATGGTCGCTAGTTCTCGTTCTAGTTTTCGTATGCTGGTATCCAGGGTTTGTAAAGCGACTAACTGCTGCAATTCCGCTTTCACTCTCTATTTACTCCTTGGGGGATCAGGGCGTTTGAAGATGACATTCATACGTTCCGATGATCACACACTCGGAGGCTGTGGCGCAAGCGGCGGTGGCGTGCTGGTGCCTGATTAGCCTTTCTTTCCAAAAATTTGAGGGTTCTCACTTATTGAGTGGCAGAAGGGCCCCGGATAGCGTTGGATCGGAAAAGGATAGATCCACGAACTAACACTAAATTTCGTGTTAATTCGTGGATCGTTTTTGGTTTACCCACAACAACGCGGGTCGGGTCCGGCTAGATCGTCCTCACGCTCTTCACTCTGACCGGCTTGACGATTCGCGGCAGTTGGATGTTGATCTGGGGAATGGTTGGTAGTTGCATGCCGGGCATCGAGATGTTGATCTCCGGTAGGTTGGGCAGTTCGATGCGTGGGATCACTATTGTTCTACCCATCTGCGTGCCTCCGGGAACGACGTAGGGATTAGGGCCTTCTTTCGGCGTCACGCGCAAAGTCTGCTCTCTCTTGTTGCGAACGATCGTCAGGGTTACGTCACCATCCTTTTTCCTGCCAATCGCCCGCGAGATGTCGCCGGTAGCTTCGACCTTCTCACCCTCGACTGCGATGATCACATCGCCGGCTCTGAGGCCCGCCTTGGCCGCCGGCCCATCTTCAGTAACGGAAGTGACAAGCACACCCTTGCCATCCGCAATCCCAAAATAGTCAGCTAACTGTTTTGTCAGTTGCATTGTACTGACACCGATGCGACGGCTGCTTGCCAGGGCAAAAAAGTTGCCATCGTCCTGGCTACCTTCCCATTTCCAGATTTTCGGGTCGCCTTTAAACAAACCTCGTTCACTCTTAAGTAATTGCTGAATCGTTCGCGCCTCGTCGCGCTTGCCGATGGTTACTGCAACCTCCTGTTCCGAACCGCTGCGGCTGATCGTAAGCCTGACAGCCTGATCGGGCGCGACTTCTGAAATCAGCCGGCTGAGTTTCCTGGCGCTGGTAACGTTATCGTTATCCACGCGCAGGATCACATCATCTTTTCTGAGCCCCGCCTTCTCTGCCGGACTGTCTTTCACGACGCTGGTTATGCCAACGCCTCGCGCCTCACGGAGTCCGTAGCGCCCCATGTTTTCTCTGTTTACGTCTTCGGTGTTGACGCCGAGAAAGCCGCCTCCGTCCACAAACAGGGAAAAAGACTGGCCAAACGGTTCTTCTGGAACAGCTGGTTCGGGTGTAGTTGGCGTGTTCTGCTGAGCAAGCGCCACGCCGGCGCTAGTTAGAGTAATAGCCAGCAGGAGATAGAGTGCGTGTTTTGTCTTCATTTCGTGAAATCCTCCGGAAGATTTTAGTAGTTCAACGCGGGAGCGAGCGCCCGGTTCCAAAAAAGCGAGACCCCGGAGAATTCGGGTCGGAAAGCTGCGATGAAGCGCCGCACCAGGGAGTTATCTTATTCGCTGGTATAACTCCTTCGGACCACTGAGTTCGAGCGCGATTTTGCCTTCGGTATGCGCTAGATCGAGGTGCGCTACAGCCTCGGACACGGCCAGGAATCGATGGACGTCGTCCGCGCCCGGAAACATTTCCTGGGAAAGCTGCCAGGCGGTGGCTCCTTCTTTGGGTATCAAACCGATCACGTGACTCTGCCGATCGCTGATCGCCCGTACGTATCTATTGAAGAGTTCCTCAAAGTCATGCACAGGCTCGCCATGACCGCCATGGACCAGAGTTGGAGCAAATGTCCGCAGCCTCGCAAGACTGACCAGGTATTCCGCAAGCGAGGGAAACCTTTTCGATGAATCGATTGGGTCAGGAGACAAAACGGGGTTCGGCGTAATCCGTTTCAGGATGCAGTCACCCGCGATTACCGTGCGGTCTGCTTCGCGCACAAACGAGCACGAGCCGGGCGTATGGCCGGGCGTGTGAACGATATGCAGCGAGCCGGCTGAGAATTCCAACTCAGCATCGTCTTCCAACCGCTGGTACTCATCATCTGCAAACGAGTCTGCATAACGGCGCAATCCTTCGTACATGCGGCGCATGGTCTCGATCTCATCGTCGGGAACACCCGCGCGCACCAGCAAAGAGCGATGCTCCTCATATTCAAGCCTTCCGATGCGATGGCCTGTTTCCCAATTGTGCACGAGCACTTCGGCATTTTTTGCTTCATCGCGAACTGATCGCGCCAGGCCACAATGATCTTCGTGCGCATGAGTGAGCACTATGCGGCGGATGTCGGAAATGAGAAAGCCGGCCTGGCGCAAGCCGGCCCGCAGTGCTTCGATTGCCGCTTTTGTCTTCGGTCCTGTGTCGATTAATGTGAGCGGTTCCTCAGGGATGAGGTAAACGTTGACTGGGCCGATGTAAAAGGGGGTGGGTAATGAGATTGGAATAATGCGCATCAGGTTATCAGCGTTTCCTCAGCAACTACCGGTTCCGGTTTCGAATCTCTTCCAGTTCTTTCAGGAACTCGTCACGTTCGCGAGCTTGCTTCGCGAGTCGTCTGCTCTTGTCAGTTAGGTAGCGCTGGCCGCGAATGTTCGAGTTTTGAAGAGAATCAGTCCAACCGCGGAGTTGGCGCGAGATGCTCTCGGAACGGGATCTCAAATCTGAAATCTCAGATCTGAGATTCTCAAACCTTGGTAAACGATCGAGTAAACACGACATTGAACGAACTTCACCGGAAGAACCTCGAGAAATGTAAAGAAATGTCACCGTCTCGTTGGTTGTTCCTCGTTCAAATCCCTCGGCAATATTATTCGAGATGGAGACGGCAGAACGTTCTAGCTGGTCCTTCAGATCGTAGTGGCCCCTAAAGGCAGGCCGTGCAGTCAGAGCAAATACCCGGACAGCCAATTCAATCGCGTCCTGCCATACCGGTAAATCTTCGAAACGGTTGTACTTCATGGTGAGGAATCCTCCATGGTGAGAATGGATAAAGCCGCCGTGATAATAGATCTCAAATTATCTCAAATCTCAGATTTTGAAATCTCGGATCTTAGTAATTGGCAATGTTCACTCGGCAAGCGCCGTTAGTTCTCTTCAATAAACATACCGGTTTGACTGAATCATCTCGCGCGCAATTACCTGCCGAATGGCAATTGTGTTTATCGGGGTATTCTTCGTAAAACGGCGTAACGCAGCCAACAGCGTGCGTAGCTCATCCCCTTCCGCCATTCCCGAAAGCGTGTTCCGGCCCCGAGTTGTTATGCGATCGACAGCGTCATTGCAGAACACTCGAGTCATATCAACGTAACGGGCAGCCGCGTTCTCACCTTGCGCAGCCGCAAGCTTTTGCGTCCGCAGAATCGCCGACTCCATCGCGTAAATGTCCATGATGATGTCCGCAATGCCCATCAGGACTTCCTGCTGCTCGGCCAGCGCCATCATGTATTTTTGCGCCGCTGTTCCCAGCGTCATCAGCGCCACCTTTTTGGCGTTCTTAACCAGCCTTAGCTCAGTCGCCAAAAGACCTTCATCATCGTCAAATCCAGCCATTTGGGGCGACAGCACTTCTTCCATCAGGGCTTGCGCGGCAGGCAGTAAGGGTAACCGGCCGCTCATGGCGCTCTTCATCAGGCGACCCGGAATCAGCATCCGGTTAATCTCATTCGTGCCCTCGAAAATGCGGTTGATGCGCGAGTCTCGATAAGCTCGTTCAGCCGGGTAGTCAGCCGAGTAGCCATACCCGCCAAAGATCTGCACCATCTCATCAGCAACGAAGTCACAATATTCCGATAGCGCGACCTTTATGATCGAGCACTCAGCCGCGTATTCCTCAATCGCGCGCAAACGTCCGTCCATGTCCTTGCTATCTTCAATGGCGCCGATGCCGGCCTCGATCATCCCCAGCGTGCGATACACCATCGACTCGCCCACCCAGGTGCGAATCGCCATTTCGCCCAACTTTGCCTTGATGGCGCCAAAGGACGAAATCGATTTACCAAACTGATGGCGCTCATTCGCATAACGCACCGCTTCCTGGGCCATCAACTTCATGCCGCCTATGCACATCGCACCCAGTTTGAAACGGCCTATGTTGAGAATGTTGAAAGCAATCTTGTGACCCTTGCCAACCTCGCCCAGCAAATTCTCGAACGGCGTTCGCACATCCGAGAGCACCAGGGCAGTCGTGCTCGAGCCTTTGATTCCCATCTTGTGCTCTTCTGCTCCGGAGGTCAGCCCCGGTTGACGCTCCACCAGGAACGCTGAAAACTTATCGCCATCAACTTTCGCGAACACGATAAAGATATCGGCAAAGCCGCCGTTGGTGATCCACATCTTCTCGCCGTTGAGGATGTACTCCTTGCCATCGTCACTCAGACGAGCAGTGGCTTTTGCAGCCATTGCGTCAGAACCTGAACCAGCCTCAGTCAGTGCGTATGCGGTAATCGTTTCGCCGCTGGCGACTCGGGGCAGATATTTCTGCTTCGCCTCTTCCGTGCCGAAATAAATGATGGGCAACAGTCCAATTCCGCTTTCGGCGCCGAGGGTGGTGGCAAAAGATGCGGAACGGCCGATGTTCTCGCCAATCAAAGCGCCGCTGGTCTGGTCCAGACCCAGACCGCCATACTCTTCAGGAATGTTCGCGCCGATAAGTCCCAGATCGGCAGCCTTCTTGACCAACTCGCGTGCGAGCTTCCAGTCGTGCGTTTCCAACTCATCGATCCGCGGCGAGACCTCGTTATCGATAAACTGCCGTGTCGTATCGGCGATCATCCGGTGTTCTTCGGTGAAGTCTTCGGGCGTAAAGATTTCATTGGGAGTTCGCTCCTCAATCAGGAAAGCTCCACCTTTAACGAGTTGTTTTTGTTCGACTACGGCTGCCATCGCTGTTTCCTTTCTGTGGCTCGTTTCGTGCAATTTTCGTGGATCGTCTGATTACGCTCGGACGCGGTCAACATTAGCCTCACGACAATCTCTCAAAAATCCCCGCGGCGCCCATGCCGCCACCAACACACATCGTAACCATCCCATAACGCCCGTTGCGGCGTTCAAGCTCCCGTAAAATGCTGGCGGTAAGTTTAGCGCCCGTGCATCCCAATGGATGGCCCAGGGCGATTGCCCCACCGTTCACATTTACCTTCTCAGGATCGAGACCCAGCGTCTTAATCACTGCGAGCGATTGCGCGGCAAACGCTTCATTGAGTTCGATCAGGTCGATCTGGTCCAACGTCAAACCCGCAAGCTTCAGAACTTTGGGAATCGCGAACACTGGTCCAATACCCATCTCCTCGGGAGGGCAGCCCGCGGTTGCATAAGCGATAAACCGAGCCATTGGTTTTGCCCCGAGTTCCCGGGCACGTGTATCCGACATCACAACCGCGGCCGCGGCGCCGTCAGACATCTGCGAAGCGTTGCCTGCCGTGATTGTGCCCTTTAACTGAAACGCAGGTTTCAGCGCGGCCAGTCCCTCAAGCGTTGATTCGCGCCGCACTCCCTCGTCCTTGTCAAAAACTACCTGCCGGTCCTGCTTTCGTCCTTTTTCATCCAGCTCTTCGAAAACGACAGTTACCGGCGCCGTTTCATCTTTAAACTTGTCCGCATCCAGCGCCGCCGCCGCGCGTTGGTGTGAGCGCAAAGCGAACTCATCCTGTTCTTCACGAGTCACTTCATATTTTCGCGCCACGTTTTCCGTTGCCAGACCCATGCTGAGGTAAAAATCAGGATAGTGTTCGACGAGGTAGGGGTTCGGCCGGATGATGTGACCACCCATCGGAATCATGGACATGGTTTCCAGACCGCCGGCAATGATCGTCTCGGCGCCCCCAGTCCTGATTCGATCCGCGGCCATGGCGATCGACTGCAATCCGGAAGAGCAGAAGCGATTGATGGTCATCGCGCTGGTTTCCACCGGCAGGCCGGCGCGAATCGCCGCCGCGCGAGCAACGTTCATACCCTGCTCAGCTTCCGGCATGGCGCAACCCATGATCACGTCCTCGATGTCCGACGGCTGTAAGCCCGGGACGCGGGCGATGGCTTCCTTGATCACAACTGCTCCGGTTTCATCCGGTCTGGTATTTCTCAATGTGCCGCGGGGCGCTTTGCCAACGGCCGTGCGCATTGCGGATACGATTACTGCTTCCTTCACGGTTACCTTCCCCTTTAATTGATAAGACAATTGGCCACAGATGAACGCAGATAAACGCTGATCAGCTCGACACTTCGAAGCGTTTTCCTCTCTGATCTGTGTATATCTGCGTTCATCTGTGGCTAGTACTAATTTCTCAGCGGCTTGCCGGTTTTCAACATGTGGGCAATGCGCTCCTGTGTTTTGTGCTTGCCAATCAAACTCAAAAAGGCTTCACGCTCGAGATCCAGGAGATATTGTTCAGAAACTCTGGTTTGATGATTCAGGTCACCACCGGTGAGAATCTTTGCCAGCTGTACTCCAATCTCCGCGTCGTGCTCTGAAATGAAGCCGGCGCGCTTCATCTGATGGATGCCCAGCTTCAAGGTCGCCAGCGCCGGAGACCCGAGCGCCAAAATATCGTTTCGCTGTTGCGGCTGAACATATCCTTGCGCCGCCAGAGCGATTACTTCCTGCTTGGCATCGGCGATTAATCTATCGGCATTCATCGAAACGGTGTCATGATCCCGTAAAAATCCGAACGAACGCGCTTCCTCTGCGGACGAAGCCACTTTCGCGAGCGCGATGGTCTCGAAGGCTCGCTTTACAAAAGGAAAAGGATCCGCGTCATCGACGGTCGTCGGGATCGAATCGAGCATGCGCACCAACATTTCCTTGGTCCCCCCACCGGCTGGGATAATACCCACCCCCACCTCGACCAAACCGATATAGGTTTCCGCCGCGGCGCGCACTCGATCCGCATGCAAGACCATCTCGCAGCCACCGCCAAAAACCAGTTGAAACGGCGCAACGACAACTGGTTTTGGAGAGTAACGCAGACTCATCGTCGACGCCTGGAAGGCACGCGCCATCATGTCCAGGTCTTCCCAATTTTCGTCCTGAGCTTCCATCAGCATCAGCATCAGGTTTGCACCCACTGAGAAGTTTGTACCCTGATTGCCAACGACCAGGCCTAAGAAATTCTTTTCCACTTCTCCCAGGGCAAACTTGAGCATCTGCAAGTTGTCGCCGCCGATGGCATTCATCTTGGAATGAAACTCGAGACAGGCCACTCCATCGCCGAGGTCTATTAACGAAGCTCCGGCGTTGCGCTTGATCACGCCAGTTCGATCTTTGACGGACTTGAGACTAATCGCTCCGAGGGGATCGACCAGAGGCAGATATTTGCCGCTCGCAAAGTCGAAATAGAAGCGTTCTCCGTTCTCTTTCTTGTAGAACGATTTTCCGCCGGCGGCGAGCATCCGCTCAACATTCTCGGGTACGGATTGCCCCTCTTCCTTCATTCGCGCAATTGATTTTTCGACACCGATCGCATCCCAGGCTTCGAAAGGTCCCAACTCCCAGCCAAAACCCCAGCGCATGGCCCGGTCGACTTCAACCACGGTGTCGGCGATCTCGGGGATCCTTTTGGCGGCATAAGCGAGCGTGCGCGTCAGGGTCTTCCACAGAAAAGTGGCGACCCGGTCTTTGCCCCACACCAATGTCTTAATTCGTTCGCTGGTGTCCTCGATGTTCCTGGCAACATCCATCGAAGGGAGCTTGATCCTGGCGGCGGGTCGATACTCCAGTGTGTCGGGATCGACAACCAGGAATTCTTTCTTGTCACCGCCGCCCTTCTGCTTTTGATAAAAGCCGCCCTTGGTTTTGTTGCCCAGAATGCCGCGCTCGACCATCCGCGACAAAAACTCAGGCGCAACGAACATCTCGCGTTCTTCATCTTCCGGCAGTGCTTCGTAAAGATTCTTTATCACATGCGTGAAGACATCGAGACCGACGATATCAAACGTGCGGAAAGTAGCGCTTTTGGGACGACCAACCGCCGGTCCCGTCATCTTGTCTACTTCTTCGATCGAGTAACCATCTTCCAGCATCGTCTTAATGGTATGGAGTGCGCCGAATGTGCCGATGCGATTGGCAATGAAGTTTGGCCGGTCTTTCGCGGGCACGACTCCCTTACCCAGACGTTGGTCCAAAAAACCAAACATGAAGCAAGACACTTCGGGTTTGGTCCACTCAGTGCGAATTATTTCGACCAGGTGCAGGTAGCGCGGCGGATTGAAGAAGTGGACCCCAAGGAAATGGCGGCGAAAGTCTTCCGACCGTCCTCCAGCGAGCTGACGGATGGGAATGCCACTGGTGTTCGAGGCGACGATCGAACCAGGGCTGCGAAATTGTTCTACGCGTTCATAAAGTTTGCGTTTGATGTCCAGGTTCTCAACGACTGCTTCGATGATGAGGTCGCAGTTTTTGATTCCAGCAAGGTCATCATCGAAATTGCCGACGCTGACGAGCGAGGCGAGTTCCGGAGCGAAAAAGGCCGCGGGTTTGGCTTTTTTAGCGGCTTCCAGACCGTTGTGCGCAATGCGATTGCGCACCTCTTTCGTTTCGAGGCTGAGACCCTTTTTCAGTTCCGCGGCGGTGAGTTCCCGCGGCGGAATATCCAGCAGGAGCGTCGGGACACCCGCGTTTGCGAGGTGGGCGGCAATCTGTGCACCCATAGTTCCCGCGCCCAGAACGGCTGCTCTCTCAATGCGCATCGGTTCGGACCTTTTCTCCCAGGGACCTTTTTAAATGGCCCTAAATAATACTGAATGAATGCTCATTCAGCAAGCCGCGCGCAGCGGCATAGGCTACATTCTCGGCGGGTTGATTGGGTTTCAATCACCCAGCGACATAGGACATTTTCCGTTTCGTGTGATGCGCGTGGATCCCGCTTGCTCGCGGCATATACGATCCACGAAATCACACGAAACTCATATACTGAATCGCTGCTTCATTTTGCTAAGCCGGAGACAACATGAAAATCATTCGCCTTTTTCGGTTGCCAACAATCACTCTGCTCTTTGTTTTATCTGTAATCGCTTCGTTATCGCATGCGCAGCAACCACTCACGTCGCCACAACGCGAGCTCGCAGACTATATCAAGAACAATTACACCAAGCGCGAAGTGATGATTCCGATGCGCGACGGTATCAAACTGTTTACGTCCATTTACGAACCGAAAGACGTCTCGCAGAAATACGCCGTGATGCTCGATCGCACTCCTTACAGTGTAAGCCCCTATGGCGCGGATGAGTTCAAGACGTCGATCGGGCCCAACGAACTCTTCCCTCGCGAAGGATACATCTTTGTTTACCAGGACGTGCGCGGCCGATACATGAGCGAAGGTGAGTTCGAAGATGTGCGACCCTATATTCCGAACAAAACCGGAAAGCAAACAGACGAGACCACAGACACTTACGATACGGTTGATTGGCTGATGGCAAATGTTCCCAACAATAACGGACGCGTAGGAGTTTACGGCATCTCGTATCCAGGCTTCTACACATCCATGGCGGGAATCGATGGGCATCCGGCCATCAAGGCGATTTCACCGCAAGCGCCGGTCTCTGACTGGTTTCACGGCGACGACATGCATCACAACGGCGCGTTGTTTCTTGCACAGAACTACGCGTTCTTCAGTGTGTTCGGGCAGCCGCGGCTGCAGCCCACTGCAAATGACAATTATATAAAACGCTTTAATTGGGGGACGCAGGACGGCTACGACTTTTATCGATATCTCGGAGACGGTGGCGGTCTGTATCACTCCGGCGACGTGTTTGCAGTAGAACTGGGCACGCGCATAAAGTTTTGGGATCAGATTCTCGAGCACCCAAACTATGATCAGTTTTGGAAAGAGCGCAACATCCTGCCAAATCTGAAGAATATCAAAGCGGCGGTAATGACCGTCGGCGGCTGGTACGACAATGAAGACCTATTTGGCGCGCTCAATACCTATCAGCACATTGAGCGTCAGAATCCCGGGATCTACAACGTGCTGGTCATGGGTCCCTGGTTCCACGGTGGTTGGGAGCGCGCGGAAGGTGACTGGCTGGGAACGGCTTACTTCGGAACCAAAACTTCATTGTTCTACCGCGAACATATTGAACTTGTCTTTTTCAATCACTTCCTAAAAGACAAAGGTGACATTTCCGAGGTTAAAGAGGTCAACGCGTTCGACACAGGCTCACACGTATGGCGTGCTTTTGCAGATTGGTCGCCAAAAGTCTCAACCGATACTCCTCTATATTTGCAACCAGGTGGCCAGCTCTCATTTTCAACTCCACCAACCCTTTCTAGTTCGGGTTCTTATCGCGAATATGTCAGCGATCCGAGGAATCCCGTTCCTTATACGCAAAAGATTACGCTCAACTATCCGCGCGATTTCATGACTGAGGATCAGCGGTTTGCCGCCACCAGACCAGATGTGCTGGTTTATCAAACAACGCCTTTGACAGAAGACCTAACCGTGTCAGGCAATATCAAGCCGGAACTGTTTATCTCGTCGAGCGGCACCGACTCAGATTTTATTGTCAAATTGATCGATGTCTTTCCCAACGACTACAAGTATCCCGAAGGAGTAAAACCTCCCGAGACTTCCGCAGCGTGCGTGTTCCAGCCCGGTGGCTATCAAATGCTTCTGCGCGGTGAACCGTTTCCGGCCCGGTTTCGCGAGAGCTTTGAAAAGCCCGTTGCTCTGACGCCGAATATGGCCACACGGATCTCGTACGTCATGCCCGGCATCGTGCATACGTTCAAAAAGGGCCACCGAATCATGGTGCAGATCCAGAGCACGTGGTTTCCCCTGGTGGCGCGCAACCCGCAGAAGTTCGTGCCCAATTACAAGCTGGGGCGTGACGAGGATTTTCAAAAAGCAACCGAGCGCGTCTATCAGAGCGCCGCGAACCCATCGCGCATAGTCTTGCCCGTTTTGCGTTAGACCAACTCTTGGCGAATCTCGCGTCAATAATTCGTCATTATTTCGTCGTCCGCGAAGCCCATCTGTCTGAGTCTTTCCCGAGTCTGCCGCAGCATCTCAACTGATCCACAAATCAAGGCAACTGGCGCAGACAGATCCGGCAAGACATGGTCCAATAACGATTGCACATAACCGGTCGGACCACCCCAGTCGTGGCCGTCAGGTCGCGAGATCACTTGCCGCAGCTCCACTCCCGCCGTTTCCCAACTCTCGATTTCGTCCTGATAACAGAAATCGTCAGGCGTGCGCGCGCCATAGAGCACAACCAGCTTCCCAAAATCCTGCTTGCGAGTGAGTACGTGTCTCAGCGCCGAACGCAAGGGCGCGACTCCGATCCCCATGGCAACAAAGACGATGTCCCGGCCTTGCTGCTGGTCCAGCGCAAAACCGTGGCCCACGACGTCCATCAACTCAACACTATCGCCTGGGCGCATTTCAAAGATCCTGGTGCTGGCGCCCACTTTCGGCTTCACCAAAAACTCCAACGCCGGATCCTCGGGCGCACTCGCAAAGGCGAAATACGCAGGGTCTTCGCTATCAACCCGCAACACAGCCACCTGCCCGGGAACAAAGCGTACGCCATGTGCTCCCGTAGCGCCGTTGGGCATGAGGTCGAATGAACGAATCGCCCTGGCCTGATCGTGCACGTCGGTGATGATTAGCCTTTGCATCTTTCACGTTAAGTCTAACAAGGCATAGGCTTAGTTTGAAAATCCCACCAACCGACAGAGACTGGGATATTCAAACTCCATCAGTGCCAAAATGGACGGATGGAATCGCCGCCAAAGTGTTACAATGCCGGCTGGTCTAAATCGCTCTGATGGAAAACAAAGCCCACTGCAAACCTACTCCTGCGAGAACGATCTTCGCCGGTCTCCTCGTCATATTCTTGTTTTTGACGATTCAAGCGCAGTCGGGCAGACGTGTGCAAAAGTCGGCCCCCACCCCGACACCCGAGCCCTCACCCGAAGCTAAACCGTCACCGAAAAGAGCACCTGCCGACACGCCACAGATCGGATTGATTCTAGGTATCGCCGACGACAGTTTCAGTCATGTTCCGCTTTACTACTACGACTCAGTTTTACAAAGTTGCGCCGACAGGTTGAACGAGGCCCCTTCGATCGGCTTGGACGTTTCGGGAAAGCGAATGAGTCGCAGCGATGCAATACGGACAGCCAAGTCCCAGAAGGAAGGGTATGTTGCGGCGCTCGAACTTCGCAACGATCAGATGATCGGTTCAAACCAAAATCCATACGACGGGCTAGTTATCGAGTACACGCTCTTCGCTCCTGGAACCGCGAAGGTTGTAGCTTCCGGTCGAGCCTACCAGCGACTCTCCAAGACCCGCGGTGTGATCCCAACCCCCGGTCGGACATCAACCGTTTACACGGAACAAATGCTAAAACAAGCTGCTCGCGACGCAGCAGACCGTATCATGAACGCGCTGCACGTCTTGCCAAGACGGTAATTGAAAAAATCGCAAGTTGGGGGAAACTCGCAAGTTGGGTGGAGTTCCTTTCGTGTGATGCGCGTGGATCGTTTTGTTATCCAGCAGAAAAGGTTATCCACGAAATCACACGAAAAGGACGAAACCAATCCTGGGGATTCCTTCCCAACTTGCGAATGAACCAAGCCTGGTTTTTACAGCGGTGGGGCGGTGTCTTCGTACAGGCGGTCAATGACATTCCTGTACTTCTCGTCAATAACTCTTCGCTTGACCTTGAGCGTGGGTGTCAATTCGCCAGTTTCGATGGTGAACTCGTTCTCCAGCAAAGCAATCTTCTTTACTTTTTCGTACTGGGCCAGGTCACGCGTGTGCTGCGCTACCTGTCGCTCAAAGAGATCGATGATGCGTGGATGCTGACAAAGCTCGCTGCGTAATTGGACTTTAATTCCTTTTAGCTCCACGTACGACTGGATCAGATCCCAGTCAGGAACTATCAGCGCCGCGGGAAACTTCCGACCATTACCAATCAACACAACCTGGTTTACAAAGCGCGAGCCTTTGATCATTTGTTCGATTGGCTGCGGCGCGATGTATTTGCCGCCTGACGTTTTGAACAGCTCTTTCTTCCGATCAGTGATGCGCAGAAAACCCTCTTCATCGATGGTCCCGATGTCTCCGGTCCGGAACCAGCCGTCTTCCGTAAAAACTTCCCGAGTAGCTTCGGGTTTGTGATAGTAGCCGCGCATCACGTTCGGCCCCCGCGTCTCGATCTCGCCATCCGCAGCCAGCCGCACCTCGACGTTGCGTATGGGCCTGCCAACGGTTCCGATTCTGTTCTCAGTAAGCTCGCAGGAAGTGATGACCGGTGACGTTTCCGTCAATCCGTAACCCTGGATGATCGGAATACCGGCCCCCAGATATAGCAGGCCCAGTTCTTCCGGCAGCGCCGCGCCACCTGAGACCAGCAGTCTGATGCGGCCGCCAAACGCTTTTTTCCAACGCGAGAAAACAAGGCGGGAAGCCACCTTGTGCTGCAGTCTCAACCAGACCGATGGCTGGCGCTTGGTAATCATGAGTTGGGCATAGCGCTTTGCGAGCGAGACAGCCCAGGACAGCAGGGCGACGTTGAGCTTGCCTTCGGCGGCGGCGCGCTCCTTAATCCGCGCGTAGATCTTTTCGAAGATCCGCGGCACACCAACAAGAATTGTCGGCGATACCTCGCGGAGGTTTGGTCCAATCTTATCCATGGCTTCGCAGTAGTAAACAGCCATTCCGCGATAGAGATACATATACAATGCCTGCCGCTCAAAAATATGCGATAGCGGCAAGACTGATAGCGCGGTGTCAGAGGCGGTAAAAGACATTTGCGTTGATGAATCAAGCAGGTTCGACACCAGATTTGAGTGGGTAAGCATTACGCCCTTTGGTTCACCTGTAGTGCCTGACGTATAAATCAGGGTGGCCAGGTCCTCGGGTCTGGTCTGGTGAGCCATCTTCTCTATGAGTTCCGGCTGAGACCTTTCCAATTCGGCGCCGAGTTTTTCCAGCGCACTCAAAGTGATTCCCGCATCACCTTTTGAGTCCTCAAGAAAGACCAGCTGTTCAACGTCTGTACAGTCCTTCAGCACTTCGGTTAACTGTTCATACTTTTGCCGGTCGGCCAGCACCAGTATGCGCGCCCCCGAATCCCTCAGAATGTACCTGACTTGTGAAGGAGTAAGCGTCGGATATATCGGCACGTCGACTGCGCCGAGAAAGATGCAGCCGGCATCCATCAGGGTCCATTCAGGCCGGCTTTCCGAGAGTAAAGCTACTCGGTCTCCGCGACGCACACCCAACGAGTGAAGGCCGGCGGCGATTCTATGAGCGCGCGCGAGCAATTCATCCGATGATATGGAAACCCAGGACTCGCCGCTTTTGTAGTTTAGTGTGTCCGGTCTCTTGAAGCGGGACGCGACCAGTTCGAACACTTCCACGAGCGTTGTCGGCTCATCAGGCGAAAGAGGCACACGGACCGGCGCAGTAGTGGCTATTGGTTCAGTGATCGGATTCACTTCACGCTGACCCCGTTGAGAAAGATATCGAGCACCTGGTCCGCCATGGGCGCGAGTTTGTAACGTTTTTTTGAGAGGATCCAGTTGGTGGCCATTTCATCAAGAGCACCGAAGAGAATCTTGGCCATCACCTTGGCATTTAGATCCGGCCGAAAGACGCCAGCTCGTTGCCCCTCTTCGAAGGTGGTCCGAATCAATCCCAGATACTCCGCAAAACCGGCTGCGGAAAACTCCTGCATGAATTTGGTCGAGCCGCGGAGTTCCACCTGGAATACAACAGCGAGGTCGCGATCCGAACCCAGTCTCTCCAGGTGAAGCAGGGCGATGCGTCTCAGCTTCTCTCTTGGATCAGTTATTCGCGCAAGCTGTTTTTTGCCGTCGGCGATGGCCTTTTCCATGCTCTGGTCGAAAACCGAATGGAGAATTTCTTCCTTGCTTTTGAAGTAGAGATAGACGGTGCCGTCGGCGATCCCCGCCTCGCGAGCTATATCTGCGACTTTGGAATTGAAGTAGCCGTTGTGCGCAAAGACTTGAATAGCAGCGCGCAGAATCGCCTCACGCTTATCGCCCACGGGCGCGCGAACTGAATTGAGGGAGCGAACGGATTTCATTTCCAAATTGCGGTTGCTCGATTGGTTTGGTGGCCGCCAGTGAATGAACAATCACTCAGAATCTTAGCCTAACCTTAACCCTGGCTTCGCGCAAGAAAGGTATGCGGTAAAAGGTTTTAGAGTCTCAAGCGGGCTGGTGGGATTTAGCGAGTTCACAGCGGTTCATTCAGAGTAGAGAGGATTTGAAGCATCCGCCCACTTCCCGAGACTGGGTCGAAAGTAGAAAAATTCCCCACACGGCAGTGTGGGGATTGTTCAAGTCCTATCTACGATGAGTCGCGCCATACGTACGGTACGCGCGCAGCGCGCCGGAGGCATTAGACGGAAATCTTGTAGAAAGGATCTGAACCATCCCCACACTGCCGTGTGGGGAATTT
>Ga0137403_10000377_pt1 | contig 57038 bp, 63 predicted proteins | sample CZOMad2_1_16fung_FD_122057 | JGI IMG/M metagenome (GOLD analysis project Ga0137403, IMG submission 122057) | Vadose zone soil fungal communities from Angelo Coast Range Reserve, California, USA - CZOMad2_1_16fungal (Hybrid Assembly) | ecosystem: Environmental > Terrestrial > Soil > Vadose zone...
CACCACGGGGAGGTGGCGGGGATACCGTCGAAGGCGAATTCCGCGAGGTGTAGCGAGGCCGGGGGAGGCAAGTCATGGCACAGCCCGATTCACCACATGGGGACGAGGAGCGTGCGACTCCAATGACCCTCGACAAGTATGAGACGGTCTTGGCCGAGGCGCGGGGCGAGGCTGATGAGCTCAGGGACAAGTACCATCGCGCCGTTGCCGAGGCCGAGAACGCGCGCAAATGGGCCGAGCGGGATATCCAGGCGCGGGCGACTGAGAGCCAACGGCGGCTGCTGCGCCAACTGCTGGAAGTGATCGACAATCTCGAGCGAGCCTTAACGACGCCTGCCGAAGCATCCGGGCTGCGCCAGGGCGTTGACATCACACTACGCCAACTCCTACGCGTGCTAGCGCAGGCCGGCGTCGAGCGCATCGCTGTCGAATCCGGCCAGCCCTTCGATCCCTCGTATCATGAGGCTGTCGCAGTACACACTGGCAACGTGCCCCAGGACACCGTAGTCGCCGTCGAGCAACCGGGCTACCTGCATGATGGAGTCGTCCTGCGGCCAGCGCGTGTGGTCGTGATGCGACGGCAGTGATAGGTCAAGAAGTACGCTTCCACCGTCGCCAACACCTGGAAATGGTGAGCCGCCTATGGAGTCCATGGAGTTCAAAGACTATTACCAAGTCCTTGGAGTTGCGCCGGACGCCGACGAGAAGGCGATTCGGCAGGCCTTTCGCAAGCTCGCTCGGCAATATCATCCGGATGTGAATCCGGGGGATAAGGCGGCCGAGGAGCAGTTCAAGGCCATTAACGAAGCCAACCAGGTGCTATCCGATCCCGAGCAGCGCAAGAAGTACGATGCGTTGCGCGCGCAGTATCAGCGCTGGCAGCAAGGTGGTAGGCGCCCTCAGGACTTCAACTGGCAGGACTGGTCCGCGCCTGCGGGCGAGGGCGTGTATGAGCACTATGGCTCAGTCGACGACCTGGAAGACCTATTCGGCGGCGAGAGCCCGTTCTCGGACTTTTTTACGACGATCTTTGGGCGGGCGCGGGGCGCCGAGCAGGCCCCGCGCCCTCGGCGTGGGCGTGACCGGGAGGTCGAGGTCGAGGTCTCGCTGGAGGAAGCGTTCCGCGGCACGACGCGATCGATCCAGATCGGCGATCGGCGCATTGAGGCCAAGATCCCGCCTGGTGTGTACACCGGCGCGCGGGTGCGCCTGGCTGGTCAGGGTGAGCCAGGACGTCAAGGGGGGCCGGACGGTGATCTGTATCTCGCCATTCGCGTGGCACCCCATACGACATTCGAGCGCGATGGCAATGATCTGTTCACTGAGGTGCAGGTGGACATTTATACAGCGGCACTGGGTGGTGAGGTGCGTGTGCCCACCCTGGATGGTGCTGTGATGCTGAAGATTCCGCCACAAACTCAATCAGGCCGCACGTTGCGACTGCGGGGCAAAGGTATGCCGCGCCTGGACGATCCGACCACACGCGGCGATCTCTATGCGCGGGTTCGGTTGGTGCTACCGGAGCCGCTGAGCGACCGTGAGCTGCAAGCCTTCCGTGAATTGGCCGCCGACCGGCACGGCGCGTGAGGAGGATCTGATGGATCCCAAGAACCCACCCGAAGGCCAGGATCTGGGAAAGGCATGGAACCCCACCGAGTCTGAACGTGCCGACCGCCGGCGCATGCGCGAGGTCTTGGGCATCAATGGCGCTGGCATCGAGGTAATCCTCCGCCTGCGCAGCCAGGTGATGACGTTGCAGGCTCGCCTGCGCCAGTTGGAGACCGAGCTTGCCATGTGGGAGGCTGGACAGAACACACGCCTGCTGCGCCATCGCGAGACATGCTTCGAGGCCTCGTGGCAGGAGATGACTGGCCCGGAGGAACGACCATGACGACAACAGATTATGACTTCAAGATCGGCGCTCCTGTCCTGACGGATGACGGTGAAGTTGGGCGATTGAAGTACGTCGTGGTGGACCCTAATGCAGAGATCGTCACCCACCTGGTGGTCGAGCGCGGGAGCCTGTTACGTCACGAAATCGTCGTGCCCACCGGGTGGGTCGAGCATGCCGACGCGCAGGGGATTCGCCTCCATGCCAAGCTGGACGAACTGGAAGCATTGCCCGAGTTCCGCGAGGTGGAGTTTTGGGCTCCCGACCCCACGGCAAGGCCAATCAGTGGTCATCCGCCGCCCGACACGCGCATCTGGATCAGCCCATACGGTACCGTCCATACGTTCCATTCGGCGTCGATCCTCCATCGGGTGCGGCTCGGGATCGGCGAGGAGGAAATTTTGATCAGGCGCGGCCTGCCCGTCTATACCGCCGACGGGGATCGGATCGGAACGGTTGACCATCTGCTGGTCGATCCGGAGACGCATCGGGTGGCACATCTGATTATCCATCGCGGTCGCTGGTTCAGCCAAGACGAGGACTACATCGTCCCTATCGACGACGTCACAACCGCCAGCGAGTATGGCATACGCCTGCGGCTGCGCCGTGAGGAGATCGATCAAGTCACCTGCTGTCGACCGGCCGCTACCGATACGGAAATCCAGGCCCAGGTCGTGCGCTCACTCGAGACCCAACCGGAGACTCGTGAACAGGGGTTACGGGTCGAGGTCGAGCGCGGTCTGGTACGGCTGCTAGGCAACGTGTCGCGGGCAGTGGCGCAGGCGGCGACGCACCTGGCCCGTCGCATTCGCGGGGTGATCGGGGTTGAGGATCGGACTACGCCCCCCGGCGCACCGGGCTTTCACATCGGCGTGCCAGTGTTCGCGCAGGATGGGCGGGCGGGCGAGCTCAGTAAAGTGGTAATTGATCCTCATACTCGCCGGGTCACACATCTGATCATCCATCGCGGCGTCCAGCTGGCTGAAGACCGCGTTGTGCCGGTCGAGCTGGTTGAGCGTGCGACGCCGGAGGGAATTTTCTTGCATCTGACCAGTCGGGAAGTGGCCCGCCAGCCGCGCCATGAAGAAGAGCGCTTCGTCAGCCCACCCTCTGATTGGGAGCTGTTACCCGGATATCTGGCCGCCGACGTGCTCTTCTGGGGGCTGCCCTATGGTGGCGTCACGCCACCCATTCTACCGGTGATGCAGTATACCATCCGGCACGGTATTCCCGAGCGCACCGTCGTCCTGGAGCGTAGCACAGAGGTGCGCACCAGAGACGAAGTGGCCGGCAAGATCGACCATCTGCTCGTTGATCCAATGCGTCAAGAGCTCACGCACCTGGTCGTACGCCTTGACGATCAGCCAGAACAGCCAATTATCGTGCCGTTCGCATGGGTTGAGGATCTGGGGGATGGCTATGTCCTCCTCAAGTGTACGCGTGAGGAGCTGCGTCAGTTGCAATCGTACATGCCGTCCCACAGCGATGCCGAGCTCGCGGCCGCTGTCACCGAGGTGCTCCAACACCAGGGAGGTGAGACCCTCAAGCATGTGCAGTTCCAGGTTGACTGTGGCCTGGGCGTACTGCACGGCACCACCCCGACTGTGGCCGATAAAGGTAACGCCGAGCGGATCGCGCGCTCAGTGCATGGCGTGATTGACGTTAGGAATGCCCTGGTGGCGAACACGACGATCGCCGCTCGCGTTTCTGCTGCGCTAGCTGAAGATCCTCGCACGGCGCTGGCGCCCATCGACGTCAGCAGCAGCGGTAGTACGGTGACCTTAATCGGGCAGGTACCATCAGGTGAAGTGCGAGAGGCCGCAGAACAGATCGCGCGCGCTGTATCAGGCGTGGTGGTTGTCATAAACGCCCTGGAAGTGTGCCCCCACGACATGGAGTCTGTGCCCATGGTGCCACACTGGTTGAGCATGCCGCCGCGGGATGGGTGAGGGGCTGGTGCAACACGCAGATAGTACGTCGAAGCGGCGGATGCGCAGGACCATATCCTATGGCTAATCAAGCCGGTGAAAGCGGAAGGGCATGAACAATGTCTGTTGAACAGCCGCGACAACAGGAGGGGGTCTTCGAACAGTTGCACCAACGTGGTGGATAGGGAACGCGTCGCTATGACCTCGTGATTCTGGCCGACCTCGGGGCCCTGTCCGGCTTCCATAGCATCGAGGTCCTGCGCGGTGAGGCACGCCAGGCATTGGCAGCGCATGGCCATATCGGTGCCTTATTACGCTACGCGATCTGACGCCAGCCCGACCACCGCTGGTCTGCCACTGCGTATACTCTCCATGGGCGGGAACGGGATAGCGAGGAGTGTTGAGCTATGGTAGGCGATTGGGATGCATTCCTGCAACAGATGGAACAGTGGACCAAAGAGATGGAACGCTTCATGGCCCACGTCGACAAAGCCCGAGCCGCGACTTTTTCCTCCATAACACTGGCCCCAACGGCTGCCATGCTTTGGCGGCCGGCAGCGAATGTGTACGAGACAGCAGACGCCGTGGTGGTGCAAGCCGAGTTAGCCGGTGTTGCCCCTGAAGACGTGACCATACAGTACGATGCTGGCCGTTTGCTGGTCTGGGGGCAACGGCGTGAGGCGATCACCGCAGAGGCCGAAACCATCCACCGCCTGGAGATCCAGTCTGGTCGATTCGCTTTCCGCGCGCAGCTTCCGGCAGCTGTCGATGCTGAAGCGGCCAAAGCAACTCTGTGCATGGGAATCTTGGAGGTTCGCCTGGCCAAGCGACCGACCCACCGCAATGGTATCATCCGGCTCTCCCTGGCGGAGGGCGAGAGGAGATCGAGATGAGCGAGGTGCTGACGCCCGAAACACCAGACAAACCGGCAGTGCCCGATCTGATGCCCTTCCTCACCCTGTCGGATGCGGTGGTGTTTCCGTCCATGGTCGTCCCGCTCATCGTCCAGGGTGAACAGGAAGTGAAGGCCATCGAAAGCGCGGCACTGGGGCAGAAAGTCGTCGGGCTTTTCTGGAGACGCAAGCCCGGCGAGGGCTTTGACCCCCAGGACATCGGCCAGACCGGCACCGCGGCCTACATTGTCCGCTTGATGCGTCTGGCTAATGGCAGCATTCAACTGCTCTTACAGGGCTTGGCGCGTATCCAGATCCAGCAATTAGTGCACACAGACCCCTACCCCCTTGCACGCGTACGGAGCCTGTCGGATGCAGCTGAACGCTCCACTGCGCTGGAGGGACAGGCACGCGGGGCCTTGAGCCTATTCCAGGAGGTCGTCAATCTGGCGCCCTATCTTCCCGGTGAACTTGCTAGCACTGCCGCCAGCCTGCCCGAGCCCGGCTTACTGGCGGATTTCATCGCCGCACATCTGAATCTCAGGCTCGAAGAACGCCAGGCGATCCTTGACACACTGGATGTGGCCGAGAGGCTGCGCCAGGTGAGTGAGCTCTTACAGCGCGAGAAAGAGATCCTGGAGATCGGGCGTAAGGCGCAGCAGGAGATGGGCAAAGCGCAGCGGGAGTACGTCCTGCGCCAGCAAATGGAGGCCATCCGGCGCGAACTGGGGGAGACAGACGAGCGCCAAGCAGAGGTGAGCGCCTTACATGAGCGACTCCAGCAGGCCCAGTTGCCTGAGGATGCGCGCAAAGAGGTGGAGCGCGAGCTAGAGCGCCTGGCCCACATGCCCCCAGGCGCAGCGGAGTACGTCGTTGCCCGTACCTATCTGGACTGGATTCTCGATCTCCCCTGGCAGGTCAGCACCGAGGACAACCTGGATCTTCGGCATGTGCAGCAGGTGTTGGACGAGGATCACTATGACCTGGAGCGGGTCAAAGAACGCATCCTGGAATATCTGGCAGTGCGCGCGTTGAGACCTGAAGCGAAAGGTCCACTGTTGTGCTTTGTGGGTCCACCGGGCGTCGGCAAGACGAGCCTAGGGCAAAGTATCGCACGGGCGCTCGGACGCAAATTCGTGCGCCTGTCGCTCGGCGGCGTGCGCGATGAAGCCGAGATTCGGGGCCATCGACGCACGTACATCGGCGCATTGCCGGGGCGGATCATCCAGGGCCTGCGGCGCGCAGGGGCCAGGAATCCGGTCTTCATGCTCGACGAAGTCGATAAGCTCTCCGTGGGTTTCCAGGGAGACCCGGCCGCCGCGCTGCTCGAGGTGCTCGACCCAGAGCAAAATCACGCTTTTGTGGATCACTACCTGGCGGTGCCCTTCGACCTCAGCCCGGTAATGTTTATCTGCACCGCCAATGTCACCGACACCATCCCGGCGGCCTTGCTGGATCGCCTGGAAGTGTTGGAGCTGCCGGGGTACACGGAGGAGGAGAAACTCCAGATCGCACACAAGTATCTGGTGCCGCGTCAGTTGGCAGAAACCGGACTCACGGCTGCACGACTGACGATCACCGACGCGGCGCTGCGGCGGCTGATCCGCGAGTATACCCGCGAGGCTGGGGTGCGCAACCTAGAGCGCTGGATCGGCGCCATTTGTCGCAAGATCGCGCGGCAGGTGAGCGAAGGCAAGGCCGGCCCCTTCAGTGTCGATGCCGCTCAGCTGGACGAGTTGCTGGAACCTCCCCGCTTTCGCACGGAAGTCCTGCTCGGGGAGGATGAAGTGGGCGTGGCCACGGGTCTAGCCTGGACGCCGGCCGGCGGGGATGTCCTCTTCGTCGAAGCGGTGATTGTTCCTGGCAAGGGGGCGCTGACGCTGACTGGGCACCTGGGTGCCGTGATGCAGGAGTCCGCCCGGGCAGCATTGACCTACGCCCGGGCGCGCGCCAGCCAGCTCGGCATCGCCCCTGACTTTTATCGCAAATACGATGTCCACATTCATGTGCCAGCCGGGGCAATCCCGAAAGACGGTCCGTCAGCTGGTATCACCATCGCCACGGCGCTCATCTCGGCGCTGACGCGACGGCCCGTCAACAAGCGCGTGGCGATGACCGGGGAGATCACGTTGAGCGGGCGTGTGCTGCCGATCGGCGGCGTGAAAGAGAAGGTGCTGGCGGCGCAACGCGTGGGGGTCCACACGGTCATCCTCCCCAAGGATAACCGTGTGGATTTGCGGGAGGTGCCTGCCTCAGCTCGGGAGCAGTTACACTTCGTGTTTGCGGAGCATATGGATGAGGTGCTGCCGGTGGCCTTGCATCCTGTGACCCAGAGCGGACGGGAGCCAGCAGCAGTCCCCGGCTAGCAGGCAGGCCATCGGAGTGGTTCTGTCTGGGAATCACAAATCTCGAGGGACGTACCCGAAAGGATGGCGAGCTATGCCTGTAATCGTTTATACGACGCCCACCTGACCATACTGCCAGATGGCGAAAGAGTTTCTTTCGCAAAGAGGTGTACCGTATACCGAGAAAGACGTTAGTCGAGATGCAAGGGCGGCCTCGGAACTGCAGCAACTGGGGCAGCGCGGTGTGCCCGTGATTATGGTGGATGGGCACATGGTGGTCGGGTTTGACCGCGCCCAGCTGGAGCGTCTGTTGGCTCGGGAAACAACGGAGGCGGGCGTAGAGCGCCCCAGGCTGGGAGCCAGCATTGCCGATGCGGCACAGCACGCGCCACCTGGAAGCCCATCTGGCGCCTACGTTGGACGGGTACGACCCGGATCACCCGCCGCTCGATCCGGCCTGCAGCAGGGCGACATCATCGTCGCGCTCGCCGGACAGCCGACAGGCAGCGCCGCAGCTGTTGAACAGATCTTAGGTCGTCTGCGACCACAGCAGCCGGTGCCCGTGCGTATCTACCGAAACGGACGAACCTCTGAGCTCATGCTCGACATGCAACCAACAAGGGATAAGGAGAACCCTCATGTATGAACCATTCATCCAGCGCGTGAGTCAAGATGTGATGGTTATTCTACAAAACGGCGGCGAGCGGGCTGCCGTCCGACGAGCGGTCCGGATGCAAGTCATCGCTGCATTGGGCGAGGGAGAGGTCACGGCCGTTAGTGTGCAGCAGATCGCCTACGCTGCGATGCTCGGGTCGTTTCAGGCGGCTGAGGAATCGGACCTCCCGATCGAGGTTGTCGGGGAAGAAGCCTCAGCAGGGGTCCTGGAAGGCGTGAGGGAGAAAGGCGGCAAAGCCGCATCATACCTGCAAGAAGCCATCCAGGGAGCGATGGCGGCCGTGGAGGAATCCGCAACAAAGCTGAAGGAGAAAGCCTCAGAGGTCGCCGAGAAAAGCCGCAAAGCGCTGCTGTCGTTGATCGAGCGCTTGAAAGGCTCGCCACAGGGGGCCGCGGGAGGGGCTCGATGACCTGCAACCTTCCGACTGTTGGGCTATGCTACGAGCCAATTTGGCGCAGGGTTACCCCTTTCCTGCCCGGTTTGGCATCAAGGCCTAGCGCTCCTACATTGGCATCAGCCGGATTGTTCGATGCTCACATGTTCCAGCTGGCGAACGGCATGCAGGTCGTGTTGATCCCCGACCAGCGTGCCCCGGTGGTCACGCACATGCTCTGGTACCAGGTCGGGTCGGCCGACGAGACGCCAGGTCAGTCCGGCTTGGCGCACTTCTTCGAGCACCTCATGTTCAAGGGCACGACTCATCACCCTGGAGACGCCTACATGCGGCTCATTGCCCGCGCTGGCGGGGACGTCAACGCCTTTACCTCCTATGACTATACCGCCTATTACGCCACCGTAGGAAGCAACAGCCTGGAGCTGGTGATGGCGTTAGAGGCCGATCGTATGCTAAACCTCACACTGTCCGAGGAGACAGTGCAGGTCGAGCGGGAGGTGATCGTCGAAGAACGGCGCCTGCGAACTGATAACCATCCGGAGGCGTTACTCCACGAGCACGCGATGGCAGCTCTGTTCCTGAACCATCGCTACGGGATTCCAGTGATCGGATGGATGCACGAGATCCGTAGCTGGACTCTGGATGATGTATTGACCTTCTACCGTCGCTGGTACCTTCCGAACAACGCCATCCTCGTCGTTGCAGGACACGTAGCCCTGGACCACTTGCAGGCGCTCGCGGAACAATACTATGGTGGGCTCCCCTCAGTCCCATCTGGTGTCAGGAAGCGAGCGCTCGAGCCGGAGCACATCGCTCCGCGGCGTGTCGCCATGCAGGACGCGCGGATCAAGCACTCGCTCTGGATGCGCCTGTATCTGACCCCAGCCTACGGCACCTCGGAGAGACACCGCATCCCGGCGGTGGAGGTGTTCGCTGAGCTGCTCGGCGGAGGACCGAACAGCCTCCTGTACAAGCACCTCGTGCGCACATTGGGACTGGCCGCCGAGGTCAGCGTGGCCTATACTGCCGACGCCATCGACCAGGCGACTCTGGCGATCGTCGCCGTACCGGCGCCGGGCGTGTCCGTCAGAGAGCTGGAGCAGGCCATTGACCGCGAGGTGACGCGCATCCGCGAGGGTGCGATCGATGAGGCCGACGTGCAGCGCGTTCAGAAGAAGCTGTGCGCTCAGGCCATCCGTATGCGAGACGGCACCAGGCCAGCGGCACAGGTCGTAGGGGCCGCCCTTTCGACTGGGGCAACGCTCGATGAAATTGACACGTGGCCTGCTCACATCGGTGCCGTCACAGCGACAGACGTCCGTGTCGAAGCGCAAGCACTATTGCGGGATGAGGCATCCGTCACGGGGGTGCTTGTGCCAAGCCAGGAGTGAGTTGATGCGCTCATCGCCCATCTTCCCCGTATCGCTTGGAGGCACTGTAGTGGAGGCCATGGTTGCGTTGACATCTACGCCGGCCGCCTCGTTTGAGATCCAACATGTAAAGAGTTCCCGAGGCATCAGGGCGTGGCTGGTCGAAACACCGGTTCTGCCTATCATCGCCCTGCATCTCGCCTTCCGGGATGCCGGATCGATAGCAGACCCAGCTGAGCGCCAGGGGCTTGCTGCCTTCGGGGCGCAGATGCTCACCGAGGGAGCCGGAGAGCTCGATGCCAGCGCCTATCAGGAGCGACTGTCCGAATTGGGCGCGACGCTATCCTTCGCCGCCAGCCGAGATATCCTCCTGGGACGTCTCGAGGCCGTGTGTGACGATCGCGAGCAGACGTTCGAGCTACTCTGCCTGGCGCTGACCAGGCCGCGCTTCGATGCTGAGGCAATCGAACGTGTGCGAAGATCACGCCTGGCTGAGCTGGCTCGCCGTTCCACTGACACGACCTACGTGGCGCGTCGTGCCTGGTGGCAGGGCGTCTTCCCAAACCACCCCTATGGGCGCGATCCGGAAGGCACCGAGGCGGATACCGTCGCGATCACTGCGGATGATCTGCACGTGGCTTTTATGAGGCGCATCAGCAAGGAGAACCTCATTGTCAGCGCTGCTGGCGCCATCAGCACGGTGGAATTAGGCGAAGCGCTCGACCGCGTGTTCGGAGATCTTCCCGACCAGAGCATGACACCAGCCGTGTCCGCTGCCGTGTTCGTGCCTACAGACCCCCTGCTTGTCCGATTACCGTTCCCACAGTCCTCCTGTGTGTTCGGACACATCGGGGTGCGGCCGACCTCTCCCGACTACATTGCCGCGATCGTGCTCAACCATATCGTGGGCGGTGGGGCACTCACGTCGCGGCTGTTCGTCGAGCTCCGAGAAAAACGCGGCCTGGTCTACTCGGTCCACACACGGCTTGAGCCGCTGTCCGACGAAAGCCTGATCGTCGGATCGTTCGCCACCGAAAACGACAAAGTTCCGACCGCCATCGAACTGGTCCGGCGCGAATGGCATCGGCTTGCCAGTGGCGATGTCACCGAGGCTGACGTCGATGCCGCGAAGGCATTTCTGAAGGGCGCTTTGCCACTCTCGCTCGACGGCACATCGACGATGGCCGGGCGGCTGCTGGCGGTCCAACGCCTTGGCCTCGACGCGGAGCATTTGACCGCTTGGAACGCCAAAATCGATGCGGTAACTGTCGAAATGGTTCGGGCCCTGGCTCGTCGCCTTATGGGGCCGGATGCTCTGACCTTCGCAATTGCAGGGGACCCCACGGGTCTATAACATATACCAGGGCGGTGGGACTGTAGAGTTTAACGCCCGGGGCGAACCGAGCTCAGCAATGGAGGGAGATGATGGACGCGAATCGCTTGACGCAAAAGGTTCAAGAGGCACTGAACGCGGCACAAGCCAAGGCCATCCGGCTGAGCCATCAACAGGTGGACGTCGAACACCTGCTGTCGGCGCTACTGGAGCAGGAACGTGGGCTGGCGCCGTCGATCCTGCAAAAAGCCGGAATCGATCTCGGGGGCATCAAACGCCGCATCGACCAGGAGTTGGAGCGCCTGCCGAAAGTCTCGACGCCGTCGGGGCCGCCGGATCAAATTTACATTACCGGGCGGCTGAATCGTCTCCTGGTCCAGGCCGAAGATGAGGCGAAGCGGCTCAAGGACGACTTCGTCTCCGTCGAGCATCTGCTTCTGGCGATGGTCGACGATGGAGGCGCCGCCGGACGCATACTTAAGGAGGTGAGCCTGACACGTGAGCGGCTCATGCAGGCGCTCCAGGAGGTGCGCGGCAGCCAGCGCGTGACCTCGCAAGACCCCGAGGCCACCTACGAAGCGCTGGAGCGCTACGGCCGCGATCTTACCAAGCTGGCTGAGCAGGGCAAGCTCGACCCGGTCATCGGCCGCGACGACGAGATCAGGCGCGTCATCCAGGTGCTGTCGCGTCGCACCAAGAACAACCCGGTGTTGATCGGCGAGCCGGGGGTCGGTAAGACCGCCATCGTTGAGGGCCTGGCGCAGCGCATCGTGCGCGGCGACGTCCCGGAGGGACTCAAGAACAAGCGTGTCGTCGCCCTCGACATGGGGGCATTGGTCGCTGGCGCGAAGTATCGCGGCGAATTCGAAGAGCGCCTGAAAGCCGTGCTCAAAGAGGTGCAGGAGTCAGAGGGAAACATCATCCTGTTCATCGACGAGTTGCATACGGTGGTCGGTGCTGGCGCAGCCGAGGGCGCCATGGACGCCAGCAATCTGCTCAAACCCATGCTGGCACGCGGCGAGCTGCACTGCATCGGTGCCACGACGCTGGATGAATATCGCAAACATATCGAAAAAGATGCGGCCCTGGAACGACGCTTCCAACCCGTACTTGTCGACGAGCCGTCGGTGGAGGACACCATTTCGATCCTGCGCGGCCTGAACGAGCGCTACGAAGTACACCACGGTGTACGCATTAAGGATTCGGCCCTAGTGGCGGCAGCGGTGCTGTCGAAACGCTACATCACGGATCGCTTCCTACCCGATAAAGCTATCGACCTCGTCGATGAGGCAGCGGCCAAGCTGCGCACCGAGATCGACTCCATGCCGACGGAGTTAGATGAGATTTTGCGACGGGTGATGCAACTGGAAATCGAGCGCGAAGCCCTGAAAAAAGAAACCGACCCGGCATCGAAGGAGCGCCTGGAGAAGCTCGAAGGCGAGTTGGCCAACCTGAAAGAGCAGGCCGACGCCCTAAAGGCCCAGTGGCAAATGGAGAAAGACGCGGTGCAGCGCCTGCGGTCCATCCGCGAACAGATCGAGCAGACCAAGATCGAGATCGAGCAGGCAGAGCGCCAATATGACCTCAACCGCGCCGCGGAGCTGCGCTATGGCCGACTGGCCGCGCTCGAACGCCAGCTCCAAGAGGAAGAGGAGCGGCTGACGCAGAAGCAGGGGCAGCTCCGGTTGCTCAAGGAAGAGGTGGACGAAGAAGACATCGCCGAGGTGGTCAGCCGCTGGACCGGCGTCCCGGTGTCGAAGCTGCTGGAGGGTGAGATCCAGAAGTTGCTGCATCTCGACGAGGAGCTGCATCAACGTGTCATTGGACAAGATGAAGCGGTGAAGGCCGTGTCGGAGGCCGTGCTGCGGGCGCGCTCGGGATTAAAGGACCCGAATCGACCCATCGGCAGTTTTATCTTTCTGGGCCCGACAGGGGTGGGCAAGACCGAGCTGGCGCGCGCCCTGGCGGAATTTCTGTTCGACGACGAGCGCGCCATGATCCGCATCGATATGTCGGAATATCAGGAACGCCACACGGTGGCACGCTTGATCGGCGCGCCGCCAGGCTACGTGGGGTATGATGAAGGTGGGCAGCTTACCGAGGCGGTGCGGCGACGCCCGTATTCGGTGATCCTCTTCGATGAGATTGAGAAAGCGCACCATGATGTCTTCAACGTTATGCTCCAGATCCTCGACGACGGCCGCCTGACTGACGGCCATGGGCGCACGGTGGATTTTAAGAACACCATCGTCATCATGACGTCGAACGTCGGCAGCCACCGCATTCTGGAGTATCGCGGTGCCTTCGAGGGCGAGGCCTACGAGCGCATGAAGCAGGCGGTGCTTGAAGAGATGCGGCGTCACTTCCGGCCGGAGTTCCTGAACCGGGTGGATGAGATCATTGTCTTCCATGCCCTGTCGGAAGAGCACCTCAAACAGATCGTCGAGATCCAGCTGGGCTATCTTCGCAAGCGGCTGGCCGAGCGGCATATCCAGATCGAGTTGACCGACGCGGCACGGGAGTATCTGGTACGCATCGGCTATGACCCGACGTATGGTGCGCGCCCCCTGAAGCGTGCCATCCAGAAGGAAGTCGAAACACCACTGGCGCGGCTGATCCTGACCGGCGAGGTGCGCGACGGACAGACGGTCAGCGTCGACTACGATCCGAGCCGCAAGACATTGCAGTTCAATGCTGTGGAAGAAGCGGTGGCAGCGGCCGGCTGAGCACCGTAGGTATGCCGTCAACGTCGAGCACAAGATAGGCGCGCGTTCGCGGGCTGGATCGAGAGCAGAAGCGGTGCGATGCCGATGAGTCGGCATCCGCCGCCCTGCAGGCGAGCCCGCGAGTGCGTAGGACCGCTCGCCACCCCACCTTTTAGGCCATCGCCCCCGACCCCCGGCGTCGCGTTAGAGGCACACCGCTCACCACGACGATCCCTTCACGGTGAGAAACGTCGCCACCGCATCCGCCAGGTTAATGTATACTAGGCCACAGAATGGTATTACACCTCAGACCTGAAAGATCTCATGACCGGTAGCGTGCTCGCCAATTCAGCGGCGTTGGCTGGAGGTGGACAGTGCAGACCCCTGTTGTCGGCAGTTACCGCTGGAAAACGAAGGACCTCGAAAGGCTCCCGGAAGAGCCATTCCTGAGCTATGAAATCATCGATGGAGAGCTGATTGTGTCGCGGAAACCACACTTGCGCCATGCCGCGATCATCGGGACACTCTGCGCTCAGGTCTATCCCGCTGTTAGAGCCAAGGGAGGGATATTATTGGTTGAACCCGGCATTGTCTGGAGTGAGGAGGGCGAAGACAACGTCGCTCCCGACATCGCGATCGTGCTGCCCGATCGACTCCATTTGGCAACCGGTCGTGCCCTCTCAGGAATGCCCAATATTGTTATGGAAGTGGTCTCCGAGGAAAGCGTCGAGATCGACTATATCAAGAAGCGCGCCCTCTATGCCAGGACCGGCGCGCAGGAGTACTGGATTATCGATTGGCTACGGCAGTCGATCGAGGTATGGACCTTCATTGAACAAGCCGCGCAGGTGGTCACCTATGCCACCGGGCAAACCATCACCACGCCACTGCTTCCGGATATATCGATCTCCGTTGAGGATCTCCTCAGCTGAGCCAACACGTGCTCCGATCCTTGCCGAAGCCTGGGTCGGCGGTGGCTGACCTCAGGCACTGCGCAAATTGAGGGCGGCTCTGAGTGAGGCTGGGAGGGCGGCACAAGGGCGTATGAGTGTCCTGGCGAGACAGGTTACGTGCGTAATCCAGCAGCACGTAAGAGCATCTCGGCCCAGGCCGCATCTTCCTGCGACAGGGGAATTTCTGGGGGCTGCGTATAGTCAAGCGCCAGATCATACCCAAGCAAATCATAGATGGTGGCAAACGCCTCTTGTAGGTCGAGCGCCTCATCCTTGTCGCTCGGGAGAAGCGCCACGGGAACGACAGGAAGTGGTTCTGCCAGACTGATTGGACAGATTTCGGTCATGGGTCGTTTCTCACCACGACTGAGAAAAATAAAATAGGGGGATCGGGGTAAAGGCTGTTGCATCGGCACGCGCTGGCCCTGACGTAAGAGATCAATCTCCAGCAAATGGGCAGTACTGAGCAAGATGCGACGGCGCTTGGCGAGGTATTCCGTGCGCCCATCCCCGCGCTTGTTGGTTGGCGATAAGACTTCAATGGCAGTGACCAGTTGGCGGTTTGCCGTATCACGAATTTCAACCGTCACGTGGGGAATGGACGTAGGGATGATGGTGGCAAGCTCTAGAGGTGCAGGAGCAACGACGGGCCCGTGCGTGTCCCCTGCCATGGATCGAGTTTTGGCCACTCCGACGTCGGGATACATATCCGCAGCGGTGATTGCAACGCTCTCCGGCGTTTCTATAACAAAGCGCTCAGCCGGCAATACCAGGTAACGAGGCCGTAGTTTCGGTGCCAACTGCCGTACAATTTCGGCACTGAGCGAAAAATGCACCGTTGTCCACAATGTACCTTCGAGATACGGGTCCATGCCTGGAAATGGTGATGGCATTATCGGCTCCTTACCATCGAGATTGCGGGGTCGGGGAGACACCTTCACCCACTCCAGCGTCACATAGAGGGCCTCGACGGCAGATACCTCAATGCGTTCGAGGAGTGTCGCGAGATCGTTCACTCCCTCGTTCACACCTATGATATACTAGCCCGGCCTGTACCATAGGTTATTCTCTTTCCGCCACAGATCATGGCTACTGCAGGGCCTTGCGGTGACCAACTCAACATCCTGCAGAGGGAGGTACATCATGCCTGAACGCGTCTGGGACCGATTTCTCACCGAGCAGGATCACGCGCACCTCGCCATGGGCGCACACCGCCGTATTGGATTCGGCAATAGGCCGGCGCTGCTGCTCGTCGACCTCTATCGCTGGGTCTTCGGGGATAAACCGGAACCGTTGCTGGAGGCGATTAAGACCTGGCCCAGCAGTTGTGGGCTGGCTGCGTGGGAGGCGATACCACCGATCCAGACCTTGCTAAAGGCCGCCCGGGAGGCGAGAATACCCATCGTGCACATGACTGGTCTAGAGCAGAGCGGGATGGAGGGATGGACGGCGTGGCGTGAGTCGGCGCGCCCGGCCGAACTGGGTCCTGAAGCTCTCGACCGCCGCCAGCGCCGCTGGGGCATTATCGACGAGGTCGCACCTCTGCCGGGCGAAGCGGTCCTACGCAAATCCTCTCCCAGTGCCTTCTGGGGCACGCCACTGGTAGGACACTTGAATTATCTGGAAGTCGACACCATCATCACTTGTGGTGAGAGCACCAGCGGCTGTGTCCGTGCCAGCGTCGTCGATGGGTGTACCTATCGGTACCGTATGATCGTGGTAGAGGAGTGTGTGTTTGACCGCCACGAAGCGACGCATGCCCTCAACCTGTTCGACATGAATCAGAAGTATGCCGATGTCTTACCTCTGGCCGACGTCTTGGATTACCTGGCCAAATGGCGGGGCGAGCAGGACCGGGAGCGACCCAGCTAACGGGAGCTGTCGAGGGTGTGTTGACGAATGCGTCGGCAAACACACCCTCATTCCAGGACTAGGCTTTCGCAAGCAATTGGCGTACGAACGGCACTGGGTTGGGGTCGCTGTACGGGTCCTGCTCCGCTTCCCGAGTCTGCAGTTCGATTTGCAACCGAATGCCATTGGGGTCGTGGAAGTAGAAGGTCTTACCATAGCTGCGCTCGATAATGTCGGTGACCTTGACCCCATGGTTCTGGAGGCGCTTGTAGGCCTCATCGAACTCCTCCGCCGTGGCCACGACGAGCGCCAGATGGTTCAGGCTGTGGGGGACTCCCTCCGGGGATGGTTTGGCCCCGTCGAAGACCGCGAAAGCGGTGCCTCCGCCGATCTGGACGTTGTAATGCCTCCGCCCGTCTGGGGTAAGTGCGGTCCGTGCTAACCGCATCCCCATGACGCCACAATAGAACTGCAGCGTGGCCTCCATGTCGTGGGTATTGATGGCGATGTGATCAACATTGGTACACTGAAACATGGCGTGTTCCTCCTGTCCTTGGCCGCATCACCTCAGGATTACCTTCCAAGCAGAGAAATAGCCCTGCTCGACCATGCCGGTTGTCTCCAATGGACTGCCATGAATCGCCCTATGGGCACAATGCCTTCGAGGGGCCAGTTGAGCTACCGCATCAAGTCGAAGCACCAACGTCAGGACAGGTGAACCAATCTTAGGCTCCTCGAGTCATGTGCCAGTTCTACATGCTCCTGCCAAGATCCGACAAGCCCCGTCTAACATGTGGCATCATACTCCTGGCTTGAAAGCGGGGCAAGTTTCATCTGACGAGGATCAGTAGCATGCGAGCGAGTCCTGCAGTCAGTTGAGGCGGAGAAGTGGGGGCGCCTATAGACGGAAGCACCGCGCTCGTTCTCTTCGTCCTCGCCCGTTGTGGTTCCTCCCTTTCCCATTTGCCGAGAGCAGAGCATACCGCCTGGGTTGCTGTCTCGGCATCATCCTGTGCCGCCTATGTCGCCAGCATCCAAGGCGGTCTCGCCCTGCTTTTATGGGTTTTGTTCTTCGATCTCATCTTCCATCACAAAGTCCCAACGATCGTCTTTGCGCCTAGCGGGCGAGATCGCGGTGTTAGGATGTTAGGCAGCGTGATGTTGCAGACTCGCAGGCGTCACAGCGAGCTTGAAGGGAATGCATAAGGGTGCTAGTATGCAGGCTATTTGAGGGATGTGGGGCTGTAGCTGGCGGGGTGATAGGCAGCAGCCAGCTGCAGTGTTTCACCAATCCATTCGGTAGTCTAATCGTAGTTGGGCCGCTCGTTCACAGTAACCGCGGCTTATAAATTCAGGCCCGTGCCCACGAGAAAACATGATGACATTTCTAGCGGAGATAGGCACATTTGACATTCCACATGAACGGCGAAAGCGGTTCATAGCGGGAAAACTATGGCCGGAGTGGGCTAAAGAATATCCCCGTATTTTTGATGCAGATGACCAGCGTCTCGCGAAGAATCAAGCTTGCCATTACTGCCACTTTTATGAATGGCAAGCAGCGATATTGCTTTATGAGAAGAAGGGATATCTGAGCCTCATCGAGAAATATGACTGTAAAAATCACAAGCAGAAACAAGCCGTTTTGCAACAACTGGTCTCGCAAAAGCTGATGTCATCCAGCCTACTTGAGTTATTGGTGAACAGAAGGCAATTAGGTTATCATACTCAGCCTCCTGATTTATTGGCTTACAAAACTGATTTGGCCGACTGGTTCTTTTGCGAGGTGAAAGGCCCCAAGGATAAGCTACGACCCGAACAAAATCGATATTTCCAGGAATTGGCCGTGGAGTGCGGCAAACCGATTCAGCTTATTCAGTTTCGCTTAATTTAAGATGAGTCACAAAAGGCGAAGGCAGGGAAGGCGAATCAGAGCCATCCCACCTATGTGCGGCCCAACACCGGTTGCAGCGGACGGGGGGACAGCGGTGGTTTGCGGCGCAGTGGCACCGTCGGAAGTCTGTGTTGCGTCAGGCCCCGCCGCTGAACCCAGCCGTTAGCCAGCCGTGTACAGTTGATCAGGAATCCCCAGTGCTGATGATCTTCATAAGTCACGCCTCGGCTGATACTGACATCGCCGTAGCCCTGCAGGGCTGGATTCGTGCAACCTTCCTCGGCGGTGTAAATTTTGTCTCCAGCGATGGGCAAAGCATCAGCCCAGGAGACGACTGGCGTGGCAAGATCGAGGAAGCCCTCCGCGAAGCAGATATAGGGCTCGTCATCTGCACCGAATCCAGCTTATCCCGGCCGTGGCTCGGTTTCGAAGCAGGAGCCGCCTGGATGCGTGGGGCTAAAGTAGTGCCGCTCTGCTATCACGGTCTGAGGGTAGAGTCCCTACCACTACCATTCAGCAGCCGACAGGCCTTGGACCTGGGACGACCAGAGGACATGAATGCACTTCTCGTGCTCTTTATCAGAGAGGGCGGATTCGATGGGAGTTTGGTCGAAAGAAAGCCGCTCTCACCGCCGCTCCGGCGCGCGCTCTCTACGAGCTCTCAACCGCCCGACGTCAGGGCAACCGTGGAGTTCGGCCGGCTCGGGGCGAGAACTCGTGATCTGGCGAGGGCATTCAAAGAGCCCCAGCCAGCCTTCATATTCCAGCTTGAGAACCACGGTACCGTGCCGGTTTACCTTGAAGGAGGCATCGACATCCTCCTCAAGGATGGCAAGGGCAAGCTCATGCTCCGGGACTTCGACGGAGTACCCCTCCTCCGGAGAGACCTCTTGCCAGGGCAATCGGAACAGGTGTTTTTTCGGCTCGACGAGATCACACCTGAGCAGCTGGCGACTTGGGACAGCGCATTTTTTCGCGATCAGATTGGGCGACAGTTCACCGTGCGATACGACGATTTGATCAAGGCAATTGACGAGTTTGGCGAGTGGTGGAAGCATCAGCAGCCGTCTGGCTAACCATGCGCTGCAGCGGACGGGCGAGACAGTGGCGGTGCATCCGTCGTCGGTACAGACGCAGGTCGGTGGTGGTTTTGCCGCCCGCCGCTGAGCGTGGGGCGTTAGCCTGACGGAGAAGAGTATGGCGAGAATACCTGTCGAATCCGAAGCAGCATTCGGCACTCTCTTGACTTCGCTCACCGCGGACACGGTAACGGCGTCGATTCATTGGCGCCTTTGCAAGGACCTCTGGGCATCGGTGCCTGAATTCGTAGGGGAACTGAATCAGTCTCCGGCCTTTTGGACACTCACGTTCAACGCTCACCGCGAAGTCGCTTTGTTTCGGCTTGGTCGCCTATATGACCAACAGAATGGCGCGCTAAGCCTTCCGAGCTTGGTCGACACGATTGCCGCCAATCAGCATCTATTCGACGATGCCCATTTTCGCGAGCGACTCCAAGATAATCCTTTCGTTGAGAGCCTGGCTCGAAGCGCACGGCGACCAGACGACGCGACGCTGGCTCAGGATGCGGCGAGTGTATCCGAGAAGTCAGATCTGCTTGTCCGGCGGTTGCTCTCGATTCGCAACAGAGTCCTTGCACACCGTGACCCGAGGGTTGTTCTCGGGACTGTTCAAAATCCAAGCGACGCGGTTGACAATGCGGACATCAATGCGCTTCTCGATCGCGCGGCGACGATCGTGAATCGTTATGGCATCATGTTCCGGGCCGGAAGTAGTCTCATGAGCATCGTTGGACAGGACGATTTCAGGCGTGTGCTGGAGCACGTCCGCTGCGATCTAGCAGCCTATGAGAAGCAGATTGCTGAAGAAGTTGCTCGCGCTCGGGCGCAGGTTGCCGGCTAACACCCACTGGCAGTCGACGGCACCCGTGATGAAATGAGGCGCCGCGGCTGAAGCCGTACGTTAGCCTTATTCAATTGGAGTCGTGGTGGAATTCGAGTGGGATCCCGACAAAGAGCGATCAAATATTGAGAGGCACGGCGTCGATTTTACGGAAGCTGCGACGGTGTTTGGAGACCCGTTAGAGCTGACCATCTCGGACCCAGATCATTCTGTAGGAGAATTCCGGTTTCTGAGTATTGGCCACTCATCACTCAATCGCATGCTTGTGGTGTCATATACTGAGCGTGAAGATCGCATCCGTATTATCAGCGCTCGGACGACGTCACGCAAAGAACGGAGGCAGTATGAGTCAGGCAGATGAACCAGATACGATGCGTGAAGAGTACGATTTTTCCAACGGCGTGCGTGGCAAGCACTACAAAGCGTATCGCCAAGGGACCAATTTAGTGCTTTTAGAGCCTGATGTGGCCGCCATTTTCAAGGATGCCGCCACCGTCAACGCTGCCCTCAGAATGCTCGCCAAAATTGCCAAGGAATCCGTTTCAAAACAGGACGAGGGCTAACCACCCACTGCAGGGACGGGGGGACAGCGGTGATTCCTTACTTGGTGCTGCAATCGGAGATTGTTGGCGGTGCCGCCCCCGCCGCTGAGCGTGGGGCGTTGGGCCCCATGGAGAGTCCTGCTATGAACGCATCGGGAATCTCGGGGACGGGAGGGATTGACGCCAACCTGTCCCCCGATGCGTTCCACCGATGGGCCACGCAGTACTACATGTGTCGGCACGACTTCGCAAGCCCACATAAGTTTTCGCCGGTTCCTTACTTCCTGCTGTGTCGTGCGATTGAGCTCGAACTGAAGTCTCGTCATTTACAGGGGAAGCGACAGCTTGAGGTGAAACGTGCGTACGGGCATGACCTCACCAAGGCATACGCTGGGTTACCACCGTCAGAGCAAATCCTAACTCCCGAAGAGGTGGTCGTTCTGGAGCAGGCGAGCGACATCTATGCATATGAGGCCCAACAAGCCTATGCGCCGGCCGGCAACAGCCCACACGTTGAGGATCGAGGAAGGTTCATGACAGATACGCCGTTTCGCCGCGACAACCACTACGTGCCGTGCGGATACCTCAAGCGTTGGGCGGCGCGCGACGGGCGCGTCTGGACGTACAGGATTCTCGTCCCCCACCCTGCGGTTCATCAGTGGAAGCCTTCCTCCCCGCGAGGGGTCGCATACCACTCGCACCTCTACACTCGCCTCGTGGCTGGGCGTGAGACTGACGAAGTCGAGAAGTGGCTGGATAGCGAATTCGAGGCACCTGCACAGGAGGCGATCGAGAAGGCGACGTCACACGGGCGGCTCACGCCGGACGACTGGGAGCGGATGCTCCGCTTCCTCGCCGCACAGGACGTCCGCACTCCGGCATGGTTCGATGAGCAGTTCAAACGCTGAGACACGTGGCTTCCGGGGCTCGTTGAAAACACGCTGCGCGAGTCACTTCTCACACTGGAAGAAGTCAAGCGAGCCGGCCAACCGCTTCCGGAGCAGAAGCTGGTGAACAGGGACGGTTTTCCCTTGCGAATCAGCACGAAGCTTGAGCCAGGCGAGGGAATGGGCAAGGTCGGGGCAGAGATCCTCAATGGACGCGCTCTGTGGCTTTGGAGCATGCAGCGCGCGCTCGAACACACGTGGAAGGAGCTTCGCAATCACAAGTGGACGATTCTGCGGCCCCCGGAAGGTACGGCGTGGTTCACAAGTGATAACCCCGTCGTCCGCCTGAACTTCAGCAGCCCCGGCAAGTACGACTTTGGCGGGGGCTGGGGAAGCCCGGGGAGCGAGATACTCCTGCCGTTCAGTCCTCAGCATCTGCTATACACTCAGATAGGCAAACGGCCATCCCTCAGGAATGAGACGATGCGTCCTGTTCAAGCCGAACTGGTCCGCCGCATCATCGCGGAACACGCTTACCGCATGGTCTTTGCGCTGGAACCTGATGGTGAGGTACCCAGACTACGAGCGCGTGTGGAAGACGCCGATCTGTTTCGGCGCGATCGGGATCGATGGGCGGTGTGGCACGAACAGCAGATTGCCGCCGAACTTGACGTGCTGGGCGAGGGCGGGGAGGGTTAGGACATCAATAAGTCGGCCTCGTAGTGCACCTAACAACGGCTTCCAGACGGACAGTGCTTCGCGCTGCCGCTGAAGCCCTGGGTATTATGCTGCAGATGCAGGCACTGGAAAAGATGCATAGCAAAGGGAGGGAGGTGGAAGTTGTTATGAATTACCAGGACAGAATTTCGATCGAACCTGGCAAGCGTGGTGGAAAGCCCTGTATCCGCGGTATGCGAATCACGGTTTACGATGTGCTGGAATATCTGGCCTCTGGGATGTCAGAGCGAGAAATCCTTGACGACTTTCCAGACCTGACGGAGGAAGACATTCGTGCCTGCCTCGCGTTTGCTGCCGACCGCGAGCGCAAACTGGTATCGGCCATTGACCCATGAAGCTATTCTTCGACCATAATCTCTCCTACAAACTCGTCGGCCGCCTTGCTGATCTGTTTCCTAGTTCGGAGCATGTCCGAAACTCCAATCTGCACGAAGCAGACGATCGTATGGTTTGGGAATACGCGCGTGCCAATGGCTTTCCAATTGTCTCGAAAGACGAGGATTTTCATCAGTTGAGAAGGGGGCTTTCTTGATCGTCGGTATCAGGCGGGCATGATAACCCAGAGGAAGCGGCTGGCCCCGCCTACGCCTCACGCTGTAACGGGGCTCGTATGGCCCAAATTCTAGAATGAAGGGAACGAATGCTCGATCCCCTTCCCGCACAAAAACTCCCCTGTTGGAGCCAAAAAGGTTCGAAGGCCACCCCCAACGGGGAGCCCACCCTAGCGGCAAGTTGTGGAAGCACGGCGCTTGAGGAGCATCGGTACCGGTGCTAGAATGCCTAACGTTTCGGGGCATGGGGGGGGCCTTTCCATTATGGCTGCGCCTGCAGCTGTGCGCGCCGAAGTGCTCTAACAAGTATCGTCTTTGACAACAAACCGCAGACTCGAGCACACGAATGAGGTCGAGTTTCCGATGCGGATTACCGCCACTCAAATCGCTGAATGGGCAAAAACCAAGGAAGCCCAGGGCTCCTTGCCACGGTTGGTACGCAGGCTAGCGCACGCGGCAGGAACGCCGACGCAAGTAGCTTTTCCTGCCGGCGATTCGACCAGTTTGCCTGGGTGGGATGGCGAGCTTGCAAGCGAGCACAATAGCCCGTGGGTTCCATGGGGTACGCCGTTTTGGGAATTTAGCTGCGAGGCGCCGGTTACGAGAAAGGCGAACAGAGACTACGACAAGCGCACAAGACAGACGCTCAACGAGGTCCATACTAATTCCACATTTGTTTTCGTCTCGGCCCGCAGGTGGAGCCAGAAGGCACGGTGGCTTGAAGAGAAACGAGCCGCGAGGGAATGGGTCGAAGTCCGCGCCTATGATGCGGACGACCTCGAACAGTGGCTGGAGCAGAGCCCTCCAGTGACTTTACAGTTTGCCGAGGAGCGTGGCATAGCTGGACCAGGCGTTGAGAGCATCGCAAAACACTGGGGGGGTTGGTCTCAGCAGTCCGACCCATCGATTTCGGCGGAAGCCTTTTTCATCGACCGCGAGGGCGCCCGTGAGCAGTTTATTGTGGACCTGCGGCGCCAGGTCGAGGTGGGCCAGCCTATGCCCTATGCGATTAGAGCCGACAGCGTGGACGAGGCCACTGCGTTCGTTTGCGCTGCGCTCCTCGCTCATGAAGACTTGAGTGCAGCGAGTCTCGTCGTCACCGAGCCGGGTGGTTGGCGGTTCGTGGAACAGAATCCCACACTAAGGGTGGCTAGTGCTGCGCGACCCGAGATTGCAGAGAAACCTGCGTATCGGAACGGTCTTCTCGTCATCATCCCTTATGCGGCCGGTGACATGGAGGGGCACTACCGGGGCTCAGCCGGGCGCGGCGGCAGCGCCGACTTGACGCTTGAAAGGCCCCTGATTTACAAGTTCGAAAGGGCGCTGGTCTCCATTGGCCTTTCCAAAGCCGACGCCACGCGACTCGCCGCGACTACCGGCCGCTCTTGGTCCATCCTTCGGCGCCGCCGTTCTATGAATCCAGCTATTCGCAGACCCGCCTGGCTCGGCATCCCCCAAGCTGACGCTCTTTCGACCCTCTGCCTGCTTGGTGGATGGTCGGACGATAAGGCAGCAGATCGGGAGATCGTGCCTCACGTATCTGGTCGGACGTATGAGGAAGTTGAAAGGGCTATGCGCTACCTCGCCCGTGCGCTGATGCGGAAGGATTAGGATGAGGCAAACCCCACGAACATACCAGACAGCGGCGGATCGTTGGGCAGGGATCGGTCCCTACTACGCGATGTTCCCGGTGTGGTTCGCCGATGCCGTCGTACGCGAGTTCACGGCATCCGGCGACGTTGATCTCGATCCGTTCGCAGGTCGCGGGACCTCCATCTTCAGTGCCTCGGTGCAGGGGCGAGTAGAGGTTGGGATCGAGTTGAATCCGGTTGGCTGGGTGTACGCGCGAACGAAGCTCAACCCTGCATCGCGTGAAGCGGTTGAGGACAGGATCTACGAACTGGGGACGCGCACCGAGCGCTACCGTCACGCCGACGACGAGCTGCTGGAGTTCTTCAAGCTGTGCTTTGCACCGAGCGTACGCCGGTTCCTTCTCGCTGCGCGAGAGCATCTCGACTGGCGACGTAACAAGACGGACAGGACGACCATGGCGCTCCTCTTGGTTCATCTTCACGGCAAACGTACTGACTCCCTCTCGAATCAGATGCGACAGACCAAGTCAATGTCGCCGGACTACGCGATTCGATGGTGGCAGCAGCGGCGCATGAGCCCGCCATCTATCGACCCGGTCTCGTTTCTGATGAGAAAGCTGGATTGGCGCTATGCGAGAGGCGTCCCCGAAACAGCGCGCAATCATGTCTACCTGGAGGATAGTGTCACGCGGTTGCCACAACTCGTGGCCCGGGCGCGGTCGGGTGAGGCACCCCGCGCTTCGCTGCTGTTTACGTCACCGCCATACTTCCACCTGACGAACTATCACTACGATCAGTGGCTGCGGCTGTGGCTGCTTGGCGGCTCTCCGAGCGCCGCTCGCGTCGGCGGGCGGCACCGCGGAAAGTTCGAGGGACGAGTCGCCTACCGCGCTCTGCTTGCGCGTGTTTTCGGGGCGGCTGCTCACATGATGAAGCGAAATGGTGTCGTATACGTCCGCACCGATCGGCGCGCCTTCACGTATCGGACCACGGTTGAAGTACTTGGAGGGACGTTCCCCCATAAGGAGTTGTTGCGGCGCGCCCGCCCTGTGCAAGGGCCAACCCAGACCCAGCTTTTCGGCAACGGGATCTCTTATCTGGGAGAGGTAGACTTGATTCTCTTACCTTAGAGGAGCACGATCGCGCTTCTAGAGGTGAAGCTGCGCCAGTGGACGTGGCAAAGACGGATGTCGCCGATAGGCCTCAGAAACTTTCAGAAAGGAGAAGGGGAGAATGAGTTCTGCCAAAAACAACGTCGAATCCTTATTACGTAAGTTGCCGGATGACTGCACTCTTGAGGATATCCAGTATCATCTTTACGTGCTAGAAAAAATCCAGCGGGGGCTTGAGGTCGCCGACGCCCGGGGAACACTCACGCAAGAAGAGGTTGAACAACGTCTGAGCAAATGGATTACCAGATAGTTTGGTCGCCTGAAGCCTTAGCGGATGTGGAAGCCATCGCCAGCTATATCGCACGAGATTCGGCGGTGTATGCCCAGGCCGTCGTCGAGAAAATCCTCGAGACGGCACGCCATGTGCGGGAATTTCCTTTCATGGGCCGCATTGTACCAGAGTTAGGTCAAGAGACCATTCGTGAGCGCCTGGTCTACAGCTATAGGCTGATCTATCGTATTCGCAACGATACCCTCACTGTGGCAGCAGTCATTCATGGCAGACGATTGCTGGGTCCCCTCAGAGAGCGGATTGAAGGCGCCTAGTGTCACCAACAGACTTATTCGAGCCGGCGGCCAGAAAAGAGATGCTTAGGTTCCCCCTGCTCGTTCCTGACGTATCCGACGTATGCAGGCGACACGCAAACAGCTACATGCGGTTGTTGAGCGCTTCGTTAGGTGCTTGATCATTTTTTGAGGTAGAGCAATGCCTTACGAGTTAACCGATAAGCTTGTGGTGGGGATATCGTCGCGCACCCTATTCGATCTAGAGAAAGAAAATCAGATCTTTGAGAATGAGCATCTTGAAGCCTACATACGCTATCAAGTCGAGAACGAAGATGACTTATTGAAGCCGGGCACCGCCTTCCCTATGGTGAAGGCGATGCTGGCAGCAAATACAGCAGAAAAGCGCCTATTCGAGGTTATTGTTATGTTCCGAAACAGCCCAGATACCGGGTTGAGAATATTTAACTCCATTGGGCATTACGGGATAGATATTACACGGGCCGCGTTGACTGGTGGAGAACCTCTGGCCCCCTATTTGGCTGCGTTCAACGTTGACCTCTTTCTCTCAAAATCTAAGTCAGATGTGCAAGCTGCAATTGATGCGGGGTTCGCTGCGGCGTTAATCTATGATGCGCCTGAAGGGTTTGAGCCCGACTCAGAGCGGATTCGCATAGCTCTTGATGCAGATGCTGTTCTGTTTGCGGAAGAATCCGAGCAGATTTACAAGGAAAAGGGACTTGATGCCTTCTTCGAGCATGAAAGACAGCACGCCAGAAGACTACTTCCAGAGGGACCATTTGCCAAATTTCTCAAGACCATTAGTACTCTCCAGAGGGATATTGAACCGGAGAAAGCGCCCATTCGGATTGCAATAGTCACCGCTCGCAACAGCCCGGCACACGAGCGCGTCATCAGAACCCTTCGAGAATGGGGAGTGCGAGTCGATGCGGCTTTCTTCCTCGGTGGAATTTCTAAAGACGCCGTGCTGAAGGCATTCAGAGCGCATATGTTTTTTGACGACCAAGAAGTACATCTCGGCCTAGCATCTACCTTAGTCCCTGCCGGCCTCGTACCCTACAGAACGGGCTCTCCACTCAAGGGAACCGTAGAAGCAGCAAAGGGCAACGAGGAAGGCATATCTACAAATAGTACCTGTGAGCCTGAAAATTGCGCATAACTCACCATGGAGCGGATGCGGGGCCGAACAACTTTTCCCTTGCTGGTCTTGGCTCGCAGTACTGCTGTTGATTATCTTGAAGAGGCTCCCCGTAAGCTTCGCGCGGTGCTGCGCAAGCTGTGAATAGTTTTTGTGAAGCTACGGCGGGCCGGTCCACGAAAAGGCTGTTGAATGAAGGCAGTTAGAAGCGAGGGGCCGATGACGTTCACATCGGCGAGTGGGAGGTCGAAGGAGCCAGACTGCTGCAGCACGCCTGAAAGGCCCTGCCAAACGAATGACTTAGCCTGACAGGGCTCGCCTTCGACTGATTCACTCCGCCGAGCGCTCAGGCCGCGGGTTGAACGCGGTAAGCTGACATCAGGAGGTGCATGCCGATGCCGTTACCCCCGAATCGAATGGACTACCTTCCCATGATTGACCGTCCCATCATCAAGTGGCCCAACAATGCCAGGGTGGCCTTCTGGGTTGCCCCCAACGTCGAGCACTATGAATATCTTCCGCCCCTGGACGGGGTGCGCAATCCCTGGCCCCGCACCCCCCTGCCCGACGTGCAACAGTACTCGCTGCATGAATACGGGAACCGGGTGGGCTTCTGGCGCGTGCTCGAGGTGCTGGACCGTTACCAGATCCGATGTTCGACGACGCTGAACGTCGGGGTGCTGCAGCATTTCCCGGAGATCGCCGACGCCATGCTGAAGCGGGACTGGACCTTCGTCAATCACGGCTTCTACAATACCCGCTACATCACCGCTTTTTCTGAAGAGCAAGAGCGGGAGTTCTTCCAACGCTGTCGAGAGACGTTCAAACAGCTCACAGGTCGGGAGCTGAAGGGGCAGTCGGGACCTGCGGCCTCCAACACCGAGCGTACTCCCGACATCGTCGCCGAGGCGGGCTTCATCTATCAGACCGACTGGAAAATCGACGATCACCCCCTGCCCATCAAGGTCAGGTCGGGCCGGTTGGTCTGTATTCCGTACACCTCCGAGTTGAACGACGCCCCTCTGATGCGGCATCACTACGAGGCCGACTATTACGCCAAGATCTGTAAGGCCCAGTTCGATCAGCTCTACCGCGAGGGTGAGGAGAATGGCCGGCTGATGTGCATCGCCTTCCACCCGTACGTCATCGGTCGCCCCCACCGCATCAAATACCTGGCCGAGGTGCTGGACTATATCATGTCGCACGATCGGGTGTGGCAGGCCACCACCGACGAGATCGCTGAGTATTACTTGGCCAATTACTACGAACAGGCGGTGGCCCACGCGGCACGCGTCAACCAATAAGGAGTCGTTCCATGCCCGTCGAGCGGAATTACGCGTTCCCAGAGCTGCATTATGGGATGGACCACGACCATTATGACTGGTCTCCCCTGAATACCACGCGCGCGGCGCTCACATGGCCGGGCAATGCCAGAGTGGCTCTGTGCGTTATCGTGACCCTCGAGCACATGGAATGGAGCCGTCCCCCTGGCAGCTACCAGCTACCCAATCTCGCCGGTGGCTATGGCCCGGGACCGTTCCCCGACGTCACGGCCTGGTCGCATCGCGAGTATGGCCACCGTGTCGGCATCTTCCGCGTTTTGGATGTACTGGATAAGCATGCGATCAAGCCCACCATCGCCATGGATGTCCTCACAGCCGAGAATTATCCGTTCCTGGTGCGCCATTGCCTGGGGCGTGGCGGCGAGTTGATCGCGCACGGCATCTCCGTCAGCCGGATGATCACCAGCCGAATGTCAGAACCGGAGGAGCGGGAATACATCCAGAGCTCCGTGCAAGCCCTGACCCGTGCCACCGGCGTAGCCCCCGTCGGTTGGCTGGGGCCAGAGCTTGGAGAGTCCACACGAACACCCCAGTTGCTCGCCGCGGCGGGTATCCGTTACGTCTGCGACTGGGTGAACGATGAGCAGCCCTATCCGTTAAAGGTCTCCCAGGGTGAGCTGTACGCTCTGCCCATCGCGTTGCCGGTGGATGATGTCAATGCCCTCTGGGACCGGCGCATCGACATAGACCGCTACGGGCAAATGATTAAGGAGACCTTCGAGGCGCTCTTTGATGAGGGAGCCACCAACGGGCGGTTGCTGGTGCTGCACCTGCACCCCTGGCTCATGGGTCAGCCGTTCCGCATCGGCTGCCTAGACGAGGCGCTGGGCCATATCATGCGCCACCAGGGAGTGTGGGCCGCCACTGGCGCGGAGATCATCGATTGGTACAGGGGCCATCGCCCAGTCGCCCGGTAAAAGCGGTCCTTGGCATCGCATCACGATGGCCTAAACCAGACGAATGAGAAGATCGAGGCCAGGCGAGCGTTTCTCGAGGCGAAGCCCGTGGCGGTGATCTGGTGGTTGATCGCTATGCCTTTCAATGGTATGGTGACGACAAAAGGCGCGGCCAACAGTCGTAGGGACGTTCCTGCAAAATGGAGGAACTATGGGTGGGCGGACCGATTTTTCGTTGATGGACAAATACCTTCAGGAACAGGGTCAAATCTATCTCAGCGGTATCCAGGCGCTGGTGCGGTTGCCCATGGACCAACATCGTGTGGATCGACGCGCTGGCCTGCGGACAGCCACCTTCATCACCGGCTATCGCGGCTCTCCACTTGGCGGCCTGGACCTGACCCTGGAGCGTCTGCCCGACCTACTCAAGGACTATCACATCCATTTCGTCTCTGGCGTCAATGAAGACCTGGCAGCAACGGCGGTCTTCGGCAGTCAGATGGTCGGGCTCTTTCCCGGCGCCAAGTACGATGGCGTGCTGGGGGTATGGTACGGCAAGGCTCCGGGTGTCGACCGCTCCGGCGATGCCTTCAAGCATGCGAACTTCGCCGGCATCGGGAAGAACGGCGGCGTGCTGGCCATGGCTGGGGATGATCCGCCGTGTAAGAGCTCGACGTTGCCCAACTATAGCGAGGTGGCCTTCTTCGACGCCAACTTTCCGATTCTCTATCCGGGAAACGTGCAGGAGTTGCTCGACCTGGGACGCCACGGCTTTGCGCTCTCGCGCTACAGTGGCCTGTGGGTGGCGTTTAAGGTGGTGACCAACGTCGCCGATGAATCCGGCACGGTCGAGGTGGGAGCGGATCGTGTTCAACCTAACCTGCCGAGCTTCGAGGTCGACGGCCGGCCGTTCTCCCATCAGCTCAATCCAACCCTAATGGCCCCGCACAGTCTGGAGATGGAGCGCAGCATCTGCTACCACCGCTTGGAAGCTGCCCGGCAATACGCCGCCGCCAACACCCTGAATCAAATTGTTGTCCCCACGCCCGACGCCTGGTTTGGCATCGTCACCGCTGGCAAGACCTACTATGACGTGCGCCAGGCCCTGCACGAGCTGGGTCTGGATGATGAGATGCTCCGCCTCGTGGGCGTCCGTGTCCTGAAGCTGGGGATGATTTATCCCCTGGAGCCGAACATCGTGCGGCAGTTTGCCCGCGGGCTCGAAGAGATCCTGATCGTCGAGGAGAAACGCAGTTTCATCGAGCTCTTCACCCGCGACATCTTGTATCATGCGGCCGATCGCCCAACGATCGTGGGTAAGTTCGATGAGGAAGACCAGCCGTTACTGCCGATGCACGGCGAAATTGACGCCGATCTCGTCGCTCAAGTGATCGCCAAACACCTGCTGCGTCGACGGCGTCTCGAATTCGTCGCTGCTGGTGCGGCACGTCTGACAGCCCTGAAAACCCGTGAGATCGAGCTTTCATTAGCGCGACCAGCCTATTTCTGCAGTGGCTGCCCGCACAATCGTTCCACCGTCGTGCCCGAGGGATCTCTCGCGGCTGCCGGGATCGGCTGTCACGCCATGGCGCTCGGCATGGAGCGCAATACACATGGCATCACGCATATGGGCGGTGAGGGGGCGCAATGGATCGGTATGGCTCCTTTCACCGAGATGCCGCACATGTTCCAGAACATCGGTGATGGCACTTATTTTCACTCCGGCAGCATGGCGATCAGTGCCGCCGTGGCCTCTGGCGTCAACATCACCTACAAGATTTTGTACAATGCGGCGGTGGCCATGACCGGCGGGCAGGATGCCGCGGGCGCGCTGCCGATTCCCGAACTTACCCGCAAGCTGGAAGCGGAAGGGGTGCGCAAGACCATCGTGGTGGCCGAGGATCCCACCAAGTATCACCAGGCCCATCTGGCGGCCAACGCTGAGGTGCGGGACCGCGAGGCATTGGAATCGGCGCAGCGCGAGCTGCGGGAGATCTCTGGGACCACGGTGCTGATCTATGACCAGCAGTGCGCCGCTGAGAAACGGCGCCATCGCAAGCGCGGCAAGCTCGCCGAGCCGTCCTTGCGTGTCGTCATCAATGAGGCGGTGTGCGAGGGCTGCGGCGACTGCGGCGCCAAATCTAACTGCCTGTCGGTGCAACCGGTCGACACCGAGTTCGGCCGCAAGACCCACATCCACCAGTCCTCGTGCAACAAAGATTACTCGTGTCTCAAAGGCGATTGCCCAGCATTTGTGACCGTCAACCTCGTAGGTGGACCGGAGGAGCGCCCCCAATCGGTGTTGCCGGATATCACATTCATCCTCCAGGAGCCCACACACAAAGTTTCGTGCGCCGATGGCTATGCGATCTATATGGCTGGCATCGGCGGCACTGGCGTGGTGACGGTAAATACGCTATTGGGGACGGCCGGGATGCTTGAAGGCAAACATGTGCGCGCCTTCGACCAGACTGGCCTGTCCCAAAAGGGCGGCCCGGTGGTGTCGAGCCTCAAGCTCGCCGACAAGCCCATGCTGACGTCCAATAAAGTGGGTGCAGGAGAAGCCAATCTGTACTTGGGATTCGACATCCTGGTGGCGACCCAACCGGTTCACCTCGAAAAAGCCAGCCCAGACCGCACGCAAGCCGTGATCAGCACAAGTCAAATTCCCACTGGAGATATGGTGCGCAACAAGGATGTGCACTTCCCGGCGATGTCTGGATTACGTCAGACTGTCGAGCGTTGCACGCGCCACGAGACCAATGTCTATCTAGATGCCGAAGCCTTGGCCGAACAGCTTTTCGGCGATTACATGGCATCCAACCTCATCGTGGTGGGTGCCGCATACCAGGCGGGGGCGATTCCGCTTGAGGCGGCATCGATCGAGGAAACCATCCGTCTGAATGGCGTGGCCGTGGAGATGAATCTGCAGGCCTTCCGCTGGGGACGACTGTATGTGCAGGATGGCGCCACGGTTGAACGCCAGCTCCGCCAATTCGCAGTCCCAGACGAGGCGGCTCTCATGCCCCTGAGGGAGCCGGAATCCCGCATTCCTGAGGCGGTGGCGGAGGCCCGAGAGCTTCTAGCATGGTCGGGGTTTGCTGGCGAAGTGCGGCGTTTGGCGGAGATTCGCATCCCCGAGCTGATCCTCTACCAAAGCTCGGCCTATGCTCGACAATATGTTGAATTTATTCGGGAAGTCGTCACCGTCGAGGAGAGCCGCGTGCCAGGTCAGACCCAACTCGGCGAAGCAGCGGCACGCTATCTGTTCAAACTCATGGCCTATAAGGATGAGTACGAGGTGGCCCGCCTGTTGCTGAACGATGCGTTCTTCCAACGGGTCCGCGCCGAGTTCGGCGATGATGCACAGCCGGCGTTCAATCTTCATCCGCCACTGCTTCGGGCGCTCGGGCTGAAGCACAAGCTTCGCCTGGGCATGTGGTTCGTTCCGGTGTTGAAGGCGTTACGGGCTTTGCGCAGCCTCCGCGGCACACCGCTGAATATTTTCGGTTATGCCAGGGGCCGCCGAGTCGAGCGACAGTTGATCGGCGAATATCGGCAGCTCATCGAATCGCTGCTCCCTGACCTCAATGAGGTCAATTACCGCATCGCCGTGCAGATCGCCGCGCTCCCCGACCTGATCCGCGGCTATGAAGACATCAAGCTGGCATCAGTCGAGGAATTCCGCCGTCAGGTGGAAGCGTTGCTCGCTGAGTTTCGAGCCGCGGACTCTCCAGCGGTGGCAGTGTAAATGCTCTCCGGAGGAGATGATGGCACCCCTATATGACGTCATTACCTTCGATTGCTATGGAACGCTGATCGATTGGGAAGGTGGGATCAGCACAGCCTTCGCAAGTGCCGCCGCGGCAGAGACACGGCAACTCGACCGGACGCAGATGCTAAAAGCTTACGCCGAGTTAGAGCCCAGTGTCGAAGCCGCACCCTACCGTCGCTATCGTGACGTCTTGACCGAGACCGCGCAGCGGGTGGCTGAACGCCTCGGATGGCCGCTGAGTCGAGAGGGCGCGCACTTTCTGGCCGAAAGCCTCCCCGGCTGGCCGGCGTTTGCCGACACCAACCCGGCCCTGGAGCGCCTCGTGGCGGCGGGGTACAGCCTGGGCATTCTGTCGAACATCGATGACGACCTGCTGGCCGGCACACGCCGCCACTTCACGGTCACCTTCGGCCTGATCGTGACCGCCCAGCAGGTGGGCTCGTACAAACCCGCCCACGGCCATTTCACTGAGGCCCGCCAGCGCCTTGGTAACAAGCGGTGGCTGCATGCGGCGCAGAGTTACTTCCACGATGTGGTCCCAGCCCGTGCGCTGGGCATTCCGATCGCGTGGATCAATCGTAAGCATGAAACGGCTTCCGATGGTGGTCAGGCCAATCGTGAATTTCACACCCTGACTGAACTGGCTGACTGGCTATGTTAGAGCAACAGGTAAGCGGTGGCCGCGGCTACGACTGGACTGTCGTTCTCCTCTCGTTCTGGTTCGTGGGGGGCCTGTTTTTAGACGGCTGGGCGCATAATCACATCCCCGAGTTGGAGAGCTTTTTTACGCCTTGGCATGCGGTTTTTTATACAGGGTTCCTCGCCGTGGCCGGTTTCCTCAGCGCCACGCTGGTGCCTAATCACGCCAAAGGCTACCCCTGGCAGCACTCGATGCCGCCCGGCTATGAGCTCGCAATCCTGGGTGTGCTGACTTTCATGGCAGGCGGAATCGGAGATATGATCTGGCACGAGATCTTCGGCATTGAAAGCAATGTCGAGGCACTCCTCAGTCCGACGCATTTGGTCCTGGCCGTCGGGATGACGTTGATCATCAGTGGACCGTTTCGGGCTGGATGGCGCCGTCTCACCGACCAGAATGAGGCCGCACCAGAGTGGATTGCCCTGCTCCCGCAGCTCCTCTCTCTGATGTTCGTGTGGTCGGTATGGAGCTTTTTGACGCAGTTTGCCCACCCGTTGGTAGATCCGTGGGCGGCTGCCGGCTACCGTCCGCCCGGCTCTCGTGGCCTGGCATTGTTGCGGACGTCGCTCGGGATAGCGAGCTTCTTGCTGCAAACGGGTGTGATGATGGGTGTGGTGCTCTGCACTGTGCGGCGATGGACTCTACCGCTCGGCAGTCTCTCCCTGGTGTTCGGGCTCAATGCCGCCTTCATGAGCTTTATGCACGATCAATATCGCTTGATCCCGGGGGCTGCCCTTGCCGGCCTTGGGGCGGACCTCCTGGTCCGTTGGTTGAAGCCCTCGACAGAACGATCTGGATCACTGCGATTGTTCGCCCTAGCTGTCCCGACGGTATACTATGCCCTCTATTATGTGGCCCTGATCGTGACCTCCGGTCTTGAGTGGTCGGTGCATATCTGGACGGGCTCGATCGTGCTATCGGGAATCGTCGGGCTGTTGCTGAGCTATGTGTTGATACCACCGCTTATACGCCCTCTCCAGGCGAGCTCTTCGCAAGCCTCCCCTGCCGTGGAGGGTCTGTCACACGCCAAGATGCGTGATAGGAGTTGACAAGTCGCCGCTTTTCTGTGAGGATATCGTTTGCCTCATCGAGGGGGGAAGGTGCAACGGGGTGTGAGCAGTTCAGTAGGCGAGCAGTGCAGAGAAAGGTAGCATCGCATGGACCATCCAATGGGAGACGTCATCGCCGAGCGACGTTGGCAGCTCGACCGCCGCGTACGTTCCACAACGCTCTGGAGTGCCTTGCGAATTCATGGGCGACGCAAAGAGTTCCGCCGTGCAGGCGAAGCAGCCTATGCCTATGCCGACTGTCCCTCTCGACGTGCGGTGGTTTTGCTCTTCTTTGTGCTCGGAGCCTCAGCGCTCGATACCTTGTGTACGCTGCTGTTCATCCAGCGCGGTGGACAGGAAGCTAATCCATTCATGGCCCTCGTGCTCAGCTATGGGCAGACGCCCTTCGTGGGGGTCAAAATGGCCCTGACTGGCATCGGCGCATGGCTTCTGGTGGCCCACCACTATTTTCCCATGGCATACCGAGGGCTTCTTGGGCTGGCTGGCGGCTACATAGGGCTTCTTCTCCTGCACGCCGCCATCCTGCTGTCGTGAAACTGTTTGGGGGAATCTACAAGCGTTAGCATGTTGGCATTGCGGTGGCCGACTTGAAATCCCCAAATAGCGATAATCCAGGAGCTCTCCGCGGTATCGCCCGGTCAATGACCTCCTGGCGCACTGCAGCGGTTTCCCTGCTGTCATTTTCTTCCGGCCTCCCCTTTGGCCTCGTCCTCATAGCCATTCCCGATTGGATGCGCAGCATCGGCGTCGACATCCGCGTCGTGGGGCTGATAACACTGGCTCAGGCACCGTGGACGTTCAAGATCCTTTGGTCGCCTCTGATGGACCGCTACACCTTACCCTGGCTCGGACGCAGACGAGGCTGGTCGGCGCTATCCCAGGTGGGGCTGCTCGCCCTCACGCTTTGGTTGATAGGATGTGGGGATCACCCCGATACCCCCTGGGTCGTCGGCGCATTGGCTCTGGCGATCGCCTTTGCCTCGGCCACGCAGGACATCGCCATCGACGCCTATGCCGTCGAAATCCTGCGACCGGAGGAGCAAGGCGTAGCTGTGGGGGCGCGGACGGCGATCTATCGTGCCGCCATGTACGTCTCCGGGGGCTTGAGCATTACGCTGGCAGCCCAGTATTCTTGGCCGTTAGTGAATCTCTGCCTGGCGCTGCTCTATGTGCCGATGCTGGTGATCACCTGGAAAGCTCCCGAGGCAGAAGACCGTCCCACCGCGCCAAAGACGCTGCGCGCCGCCATTTGGTATCCATTTCTGGGGGTGTTCCAGCGTAGCCGGGCCCTCGAAATCCTGGCCTTCGTCGCCTGCTATAAACTGGCTGATAACCTTGCTGGGGCGCTCCTGCGCCCGTTTTTGATCGATCTTGGATACAGCGCTTTCGATCGTGGGGTGGCGCTCGCGACGGTGGGGCTCGCCGCCAGCCTCATCGGCACCTTCATCGGCGGCATGCTGACGACTCTTTTGGGGCTCGGCCACTCGCTTTGGGTTTTTGGCTTGTTACAGATCTTCTCCAACGTGGGCTACATCCTGCTGGCGGACAGTGGTCTCAATCGCACCTTGATGTATAACGCCATGGCGTTTGAGAGTCTGACACAGGGGATGGGAACTGGGGCCTTCGCGGTGCTGTTATTACGCCTCACCCAGAAGCGGTTTTCGGCGACACAGTACGCGCTCTTTTCTAGTTTATTTGGTCTGCCGCGCCTGCTGGCAGGCCCGGTGAGTGGTTTCCTGGTGGATGCTCTGGGGTGGAAGCTGTTCTTCTGGAGTACCATTGTGGCGGGCGTGCCGGGGATGCTCCTGTTACATCGCTTCGCGCCGTTGGGCTTGCGAGACCCCCCCCTCACCGTAGAAAAGCCCATAGCGCTACCGCCCCTATCCACAGCAGCCCTGGCATGGCGTGGGTTATTCGGCACCATTGCGGGCACGCTCATCGGGGCAGCACTGCTCGCGGCGCTCGCCGGGCTCAGGGGGATGAAATCCGCTCCGGGAGGAGAGTTTTTGTTCGTGGCGCAGCTGTATGAGGTCATTCAGCCGGTGGGGATCGGTGGCTGGATGCAACTTAGTGGGGTGGCGGTGTTTGGCGTGGCCATAGGCTTGGTGACGGCGGCATTGGCGGCGGCGCGTCGTGGCGGCCACGACTTCCCTCTGAGTGAGGACCTCGAGTGAGGGGGGCTATGCTGGAGGTGCCGACGCTTCGTCTGCTTGCCGTGCTCGCTCTGGTGTGGCTCCTCCATGGGTGTGCCGCGGCCCGGGTGATCCCGGTCGGGCACTTCCCGTCCATCGACCCGCCGCTCAAGACCATCGCACTGGCGCCGAACAGCGGCATCTTTGCCGATATCATCGGTATTGAACTAGCGGGACGGGGCTACACGATCGTCGACACCGGCGCCACGTTGGCGTTATTGGTGTTGATGCAAAAAACCCAGGATGATCTGTTCAACCCAGAGGTCATGGCCAGATTCAAAGAACACGGCATCGATGCGGTTCTGGTGGTGCAGAAAACCGACGGCAAGGACGGTTTGCCGCAGACGGTACAGATACGTCTGCATAGCACAGAACCAGTGGCTGATGTGAGCGGCGTCGACTGGACAAACAGCTGGATCCGGCGTGGCATGCTGGAGTCGGCCCAGGAGATCGCGGCGGCGATGAGCCAGGAGGCCCCGTCGGCGGAGCCCCTTCCTGCCCAGAAACAGTAATCAGCGTTTGAGAAGGTCCATCGCAAAGGTTTACGGCATCGCTGGTGGCTGGCAATGTCGACAACTGTTTCTGGGCCGGCCTGCTCCTCAACGGAGCAACTGCGCGAAGCTTAGCTCATGCCCATCGGGGTCTTTGATGTGGAAATAGCGTTCTCCCCACGAGCCGTCCCGCGGTGGCTCCGCTTGCATCCCCTGAGCCATCAATGACGCATGTAGGTCATCGACCTTGTCGACCCGGAAGATCAGGCGCCCCCACCAGTGTCCGGCATACGCTGGCGTCAGAATGAGGTTCAGAAAGCTGTCGCCCAGACGGAAACTCGTAAATGTGGCCTGCGCGCCACCGTATAACACGTCTAAACCAATGGCCTGATAGAACGCTACTGAGCGCGCCATATCTTGGACCGCCAGCGTCACGGCGCTGATATGCTGGATGTTCATCGATGCTTATCCTCGTCGGTTTCCAGAACGCCGGATCGCCCCAATCCATCTCATAATACCTCATTGGTGCAACGATGTCTCCCTCTCCCGCCAGGGGCTTTGCCTCAAAAGGTCTGTTCGCCCCAAAAGGGAGAGGTTTGGCTCAAAAGTCAAGCTGTGGCAATCGAGGGGAGTGGGTCAGATTGGAGTTAACATTGCGTCTTATGAGGCGAGTGCTTCGTTGATCATGTCTTGAAGCTCTCGAAAGGTATGCGCGCATTCAAATCTGTCCTCGCTTGCCGCTGGCCCCATCAAAAAAATCCGTGTCCGTTCCGGGTGATCTAAATTTGCCGCGACTGGCATATATCGAGTAATGGCATCAATATTAACTGCCTGTTGCTGCGGTTCGGTTCCTACCATCAATGTGACGATAATAAATTTCGCCATGCTATTTTCCTTGATCGGGGTCACGGTAGCAGATCCACAATCTCTTCCAGCGTCCAGACGTACCGAGTAATCTTAGCCTCCATGGCCCGTGTGACCCGCAACGTCCGATGTACCCGCAGAAAATTGTAGTATGCCAAGTGCAACGCCAGCGTGGTCTTTAGATTCGCTAATTTTCCAGCAGCGAAGGAAACTGGCGAAAAGTGGACATAAAATTACGGTCGTAAATCGTTCACTATGCGGTCTCGATGTTCGTGCCAGTTCAGATCTTGTTGCCGCTGATGCTGCTCATTGGCCTCGGCCTTGAGACGCGTAGCCTCACGTCGTTGTTGATACAGCGTGTTTGCCCTCGTCAAATACTCCTTAAAATACTCGATGAGTTGCTGGCCTTCATTGTCGTAGTGGATAGAGGCTCGATTCCCCTCAAACGAAAAATTTCGAGGTTCTTTACCCGAAAAAAACGCTACGTCTGAGACACCCCAGAAATCACGGACCCATTCCTTCGTGACATGCTGGTTGAGGATCAGGACTAAGCGCCCCTCTCGGTCATAATCAATCCGTTGAAGCAGTACGGGTTCTCTCGTAACCTGTTCGTCCATGTGAGTATGACCTCCATAAGATTTTCAAGAGAAAGGATTGTGCGGTAGTGACGCATTTTCAAATTCAAGGCCACCCAGAGGGCGCGGTAGTGTCCTAAAAGTGCGTTACTGGGGGAGGAAGTTTCTAAACGAAGCATTACATCCGATCTATCTCCCGACCTTTGTGTTGGTTAAGTCGGGGCGGTCAATTTCCAACATCATGGGAGCGAGTATCACCAGAGGAATTTACTGGGTCTCTCTGGCTTTCAAATCTCCTATGGGAGGCCGCTTGTCCACGTATTTTTGAATTAACCAACAGAGTCATGAGATCCTTCACGCCGGTGGAGATTTAAGACGAGGCAACGCTTTTGTGTGCATCAGCTGTTGAGAAACAAGTTGTTGGAACGCGCTGATGACCGCCGACACCTCGAGGATCAGGTTCCGCTCATCGGTAATCAGGCTCGACTGACGATCGAAGTCCCGCCTGCAGACGGCCGCCTGCCATGCTTGGTGGACGATATCCATTTCTGTCTTCAGTGCATGAAAACGCCCTTTTAGTGAGATTATTACCTCATGCGATTCGTGGTTCATGCGGACTCCTCCCACGTTGTACATGCGATCCTCTGTATAACCATGAAGTCAATAACATTGAGCCCTGAGCAGCGCAAAGCGACTGCGCAGAATGCTCTGGATCTGGGTTGGCATGACGGATCTCCCTTCGGAAGCTTTTACCCTAAACATTACTATGTTATATTATATCATACCTTTTTAGGCAGCCTCGCCACTTGTCCAAAACATCACGCAGATTTAAGGGTTTTTACGCCGATCCCACGCGAGAGGAGGGCTCCATGGACACCGATAAGCCAGGGCTCCAGAGTGGGGAAATACAGCGTCAGCAGGCCGAAGTGGCACGTGCGCAGGCAGAAAGGCGTCGGGAAGAAGCGGAGGACATCCGGCAGGCGCGGGAGGCCCTGCGGCAATATGCGGAAGCGGCCCGGCAAATAGCGGAGGCCCTGCGGCAGGAGCATGAAAGTGCCCGGCAAACGACCGAGGAGATCCGCCAGATAGCCGAGGGCCTCCGTCGCAGCACTGAGCAGGCGGCGGAAATCTTCCGCCAGGCCAACCAAGAGCAAGCACGGATCCTCGCCGGAATGCAACAGATGATCCGGATGTCCCACGAGAGGGAATCACGCCACAACGCTCCTGCGAGCGAGTCGTCAAGTTGAGAGGAGGGTCTTGATCCTCATATGTATAGGTGACATGGTTCACATCTCTACAACCTATCCTCAAGACATTGCTTTTGAGGCAGAGTCCCTAGTTGCCTCAAAAGTCAGCCGAAATCAAGACTTTTGAGACAAAGCCCCCGCCAGGAGACGGAGGGGTGAGGGGAAAGAGGGTGGGAGTTGGATCGGCGTTGACATGGCATCGCATATCCCCTAGAATCGCACCTGTTCGTATACGACTTGTCGATAGTGACATGAGGAGTGGCGGATCGTTGCGATGGGCGTAATCGACCTTGAGCGCTTCAGTTTAGGCGGCCCACTTGGCATTGGGGCCAACTATGAGGTCTATGCCGCAGTTGACCGTGAAACCGGCAAAGATGTGGTTTTGAAGCGACCGTGGGCGCAGACCATACGCGTCGGGCAGACCCGGCACGTCGACGAGCAGTCAGCTCGGGTGATCGAATTACACCGGGTGCTCGCTGGGGGCGTACCACATATTGCGCCTTTGGTCGGATACACGGAGCGGGTCAGCCATGACCGCTTCTTCGGCGATGCGCTCCCACAAGAATATCATGTACTGGTTGAAGAACGGGCGCGTGGGCTACCACTGGTGGCCGACATCAAGGATAAGTTTCGCGGCGTTCCGATCGGGCTGGCCCAGAATCTCTTCGCCCTGCACCCTTTGGTGCAAGGGGCATTCGAGGGCAGGCCGAGCATCTTCGAGCAGATTCTGGACGTCGAGGAGGCGTTTACGCGCGTGGATTACCTGATCATGGATCTTCGCCCGCAGAACGTCTTTTTTGATCCCAAGCGCGGCGAGATCACCATCATCGACATCGGCACATGTGTAGACCTGAGGACGGCCGCTGGCCCGAGGCCTGCACCTGATGTCCACGATTGTCTGGCTGAGTTGTGCAAATTCTATCTGGAGCCTCAGAGCCCGCCGACGCACCCCAAGGGCTACCGGGACCCTTATGGCATGGGGCCGGCGCTGGGATTTGCCCGGGAGCTGGATCGCATGATCCAAGCCTGTGCAGGGTTGGCCAGCGGGCCGCTCCAGGACCTCGCTGTGGACATGCTGCAACGCCTCAAGAGACGGGATTATGGCGGGGTCACCCTCTTCCGTCATGACTTGCAGCAGTATTTCACCTTGGTTGATGAGCGTAACCGCAACTTGCAAGATTTTCCGGACCTGGTCGGGGTCTGGCACCAGGGGATGGAGCTGTTGAGGGAACAATACTGGCGAAAGTTTCGCTTCGATCCAGATGCCGACCTCGCCCCATATGCGTAACGGGCCCGCTGCGGCCCTGAACTACCAACGACCATGCCAACACACAGTAATCTGCCAAACGGTTCTGCAGGGGTGTTTCAGGACAATTCGTATCATGGCGAGGATGCCTATGTTACCCGAGAGCTGAACCGCCACATCGCCATCGATGCCGTCTTCGATGGAGCCACCGGACGCGGGGGAGCCGACGCCAGTGGCTATGCCAGCAAAACGCTCCAGGAGGCCACGGTCGACACAGTTGACGGGCTCACAACGCTCCTTGACATGATGAATCAGCGGCTATACCAGCGTGGCAGGGGACGGTTTTTCCTGACCACGGCGTCGGTGACGCTCAAGATCGGCTCAACGCTCCATGTGCTGAACGTTGGCGATAGCCCTGTCTTCCTGATCAGAGGTCACGACATCATACCACTGACGGGAACGGCCCAAGGCGCCACGTTCCTGGGCATCGCCAATGCGCTCGGCCGCCACGAAAAGCTTTCCTACAAGGCGACCAGCGTCAGCTTAGAAGCCGAAGATCGCCTGGTCCTGGCCACTGATGGCCTCATCGAAAATGTCGCCCCCAGCGAACTGGTCGCTCTCGTCGACGCTGCGTCCTCACCCGAGCAAGCGGTTGTTGCCCTGCAACAGCTGTTCGGTGAGAAGAAACAAGCGAACAAAGGGAGTGTCGACGATAGCAGTGGATTCAGGCGCGACGATGCGACGGCCATTATCCGCTATTTCGGGCTGGCGCCCTCGTAGGAAGCGTCTGGTTCGCCGGAGCATTCCACGAGCGTTTGGCGGACAGAGGATGTCATGGAGACGGATCAAGGACACGGCTGGCTGGAGGACTGTCAACGGGTGGTGACAGAATTTAATGACGTTGCCGTGCCAGCTTTTCGGCAGGAGTTTGGCGAGTACGAAGACCTGTTGATGATCTCGATGCAGCTCCAGGCAGTAGAGGAAGATATTCAACTTGATGTCGGACCGCGAGCGGTCTTCGTTGTGGAGTGCGCGACGGGCTTGGTATTTAAGATCGGCAGTAACGGCCGCCTTCACGCCGACAAGTGCGTCGGGCACATCACCGGCATCACTGGCCAAGAGTTGTATCGCTGGCTGTGGTGGTAAAGTAGGGAATGACGCCTAGGGCCATTGCGACTCGAGAATGAAGGACAGACCATCAGACATCTGGGTCATTCGCCCCAGGAACAGACTGCCCTTAGCAAGGAACATGGCGCGTCGCATGATACCAGCTGTCATGCGGTCAAGCGCATGTCCCAAAAACGGAATAGCTGAGGCGATGTGACCTTGGGTAGGCGAAAAACCCGGCATGCCATGGGCGCTCACGAACGGTGCCACCTCCGCCGGGATAATTTCCTTCCGGAGCGCTGCTAAACCGGCGATGACACGATAGTTCAGCAGCGGCACATTGCCACTACCGGCGGGCTCGGTCACCTCGGGATTATGCAGCTCTGTAGCATACTTGTCGATGTCACGAAATCGCAACCCGAGCTGCTGTAAGGGTTTGGCAACGAGATGCTCGAAAATCGCCTGCTGGGATGATCCGGCGCCGACGGTATGGCGCCCAACCGCATCTAGACGTATGACTGGTGACCGTCCATCGTTCTCGCCGACAAGAATGGCTACGCCCGCCAGCACATCTTCCAGGATTGGATAATCGTGCTGGAGATGCCCCTGAAATTTCATGCCCAGCTTGGCGAGCGAGCATCCGCCGACGACCGCGACCTGCCGAAACACCCGCGAGCTGATGAGCCCCCCGGCCAATGCCAGCGCGTGGACCGGGCCACAGCAGAAGCCTTTGATATCAACGCCGGTCGCCATCGTGCACCCACACATCTCTGCCACCGCCTTGGCCAGATTACCACCACCGCGCTGGTAACGATCGCCCACCGCTTCCTCGCCACTGTTCAGAACGTACTCGATGGTCTGTGAATCGGTGCCCGTCTGGGCCAACAGGGTACGGAAAGCCATCGCAGCGGTGGCCTTGCAGGCCAGATTTTCCAACAAGACGTCCGCTGCTAAAGAGCCATCTTCGTCATGGGCCGCATGGATACAGCCAATCAGTCTCCCGTCGCGAAGGTACAGCGGCAGGATATGCCGGTCGGTGCTTAGCCTGGATTCGATGGCAGCCAGCGGTTTGCCATCGCCCATACGACTGAGGTCCGCGGCAGTGATGTGGGGATGGGCGGCCAGCAGATCCTTGACGGTCGCGTTGAAGTGTTCGTCGAGCCACACCAGATCGAACACATCGCACATCTTCACGATACCGTAAAATTCCTCCTCCGGCATGATCTCACCATGCGGCCCCCAACGCCGCCCCCCGTCGGTCATCTTGAACCAGGGTTGGCCATAGCTGTGGAGGTCGTCGGGGAAGATGCTCCCCAGGAACGCCTGGTTGGGGGGATATGCGGCGGCCGCTTCATGCGGGCGGAGATGCGCAGAAATCGTTGTGATCAACCCCGGATCCTTCACGAGCTCGCGCGCTGGTTTGGAACCATAGCGCACCAATCCCGGCGTATGCGCGAGAAAAAAGCGCACCCCGTGTATGACCGACTGTACAATCGTCTGGGGCATCTGGATGCTCCCTAAAAAAAGCACTGCGCGCTGAAGACTGAGCAGGGTGGCTCGCTCAATCCTCAGCACGCAGTGCTGAGCTCAAAATTCCGCGCAACTCAGGCGATTGAAGCCATAATGATCGTCGTAGCGGGGCGGTGGGGGCAAAGGGCCAACGGCCGGTACCGGCTGATCGCGCAGCGGGCCGATCAGCTTCGTTTGGTGGCCGATGACGCGCTGGACCGCTGGTAGTTCGGGCACCTCGAGCGTCCGCGTTTTAAAAAAACTTGTGCTGACAATGGCATCGGCTTCGCGCAGTGGTTCGAGCATCGTGGGGGCTCCGCCTGTGGCGTCATCCTCGCTGGTCAAAAACACGGTCTTGATGCCCAGCCGCTCGCACGCCTGGATGGTACGGATGACCTCGATAAACTCGTTGCCCCCGGCATCCCAGGTGACAATCGCACCCTGTGCTCCCAACATCTGGGCCAGCTTGGCCGTCTGATTTGCCATCAGCTGCTTCTCGTGCTGCGTCGTCCACTCCGTGCGCAACGCAATCACCCCCAGGAAATTCCAGTCCACGCCGTGCCGTCGATACAGGTCCAGGAGCACCGGGTTATTGGCGACGGTCCACGACATGGCCAACGCGGTGCGATAGGGACCGGTGATCGCACCATCGAGAATTTCATTGGGATGGAACAGCCATGGGGGTGTCAGTTGCGTCAGTCCATAGGTAGTGGTGCAGAAGGTGTGCAGTGACCCCGACATCGCCTGTGGTGAGTGAATGCATTGGATATACACGACCTTAGGGAGGGCCGGATCGACTGGGCGTAACTCAAAGACCTCGCGCTCCGGAGGGTGCAGGTCCTGCACGGCGGCTGCCAGGCGATCTGAGACGACGAGCGCCGCGTGATGGACGGCAAGGTTCTGGGCTTCGTTTCCTAGAGCGGGGTCGGGTTCCACGACGACACAGACATTGATTAGCGAGCTCATAGGGATCAACTCAGCCCACGGACCACTCATATCCAGGAAGATTTCGACATAGTCCCCACCGGCCTCATGCCAATTGACCCCGGAGACTTCGGTCACCCCCATCCCAGCCAGACGATGGGTCCGCCCCTGGCCGACAGTCGTGATCAGTCGGCCGCAGATTCCCGGGTAGACGACGCCCGGTCCCTCGACTTTGATACGCGGCTCGATGACATCGCGCACAGGCCAGATACGGACCGATTCGCCAGGCTTCGCAAGCTCGAGCTCAGCTGTGGCGATGCGAGGGTCGTGCAGGATCAGGTCAACGATACTGTTGCGATCGATCTCCAGGCGCCCATCCTGCCACCGAGTGTGTGATCCAAAGACGACATCGTGAACCGGGAATGTGCCCATTTCAAGACGCATACGAATCTCCGCGTGCCTCCCTCGCCCTCAGAGAGCATAGGCGCCGGGTTAAGGGTAAACACCATCAGTGAGAAGCCCTTGGCCCTCTCTCCTATCGGGAGAGGGCCGGGGTGAGGGAACAGCCTACCCGTCGAGCAACTCCACCGGATCGAACAGCGTCGGCCCATCGATAGGTGTCTGCAATGCCTTCAAGGCCGTGCGGACGATGCGCAGTCCGTAGGTATAATCTTTCTCGGGGCCAAGGTCTGGATCCCCGCAGACATGCTCGATCCGACTGCCCCGTACGACACGATTGGCCCCGGTCGTCATGGCGAATTCATAGATCGCCGAAATCTGCGCAGTGGGAATGCCTACACGCTCGATCTCTTTGGTCATCGTTGCACCGCAACGATTGCAGGTGCCTCAGGTCGCCACCAGGAGACAACCGGCAACCCTGGCCTCCTGGAGCTCGCGGCCGACGTCAGCCCCCATGCGACGGGCCTGTGCCACCGGTGTGCTAACCCCCGGTAGGGCATAGATATAGGGATAGATGCCGCCGATCTCGCCTTTGCGCTCCAGGTCACGCATGAAGCTCAGCGGCAGGATATAATTGGGGTTCTTGTTGACGATATGATTGAAATAGCCAGCGTGATAGGCTTCCCATTCCCTTCCACTCAGACTTTCGAGTTCTGACACATCATGGCGAAAGTAGCGTGTCGCATTGGCGGAGACCTGCTTATCGGGGTTCCCCTTGCGGACAAGTCCGCCGGTGGTGACGAGGGCGATGGTGGCTTTCGAGAGATCGGCGATGGGCAGCGCGGGGGAGACGCGTTCGGGGACCAGAATCGGCACCTCGGTGGTGAATGACTGGCCTAACAACTTGGCTTTGAGCATATCCAGCGCACGGCGGTATCCTGGAGCCGCGCGGGTATACATAGAGCGCACGCCACGGGGCAGAAAGCCCTCGACTTCAGCCGGTCCGAGTGGCTCTTTACGAGCCAATTTGATGGCCAGGCGGGCCATCGCCGCGAGAGCGGCCTGCATCTCCACCGGACTGGCACCGGTGGGAACGATCAAAATGTCTGGTCTGCCGCTCTCGACCCCAGGGTTATCCGGATGCATTCCCGTCACCGCCGGGATGCCGATTCCCTGGGCCGCCTTGCAAGCCTCGGCACAGGCCAATCCATAGCGCCCGGACTCGAAGGCCGGCCCAGCGATCACAATGTCCGGCTTGAGGTCTTGCAGCATACGGATGATCGCGGCCAGGGCATTGTCACGCGCATCGTTGAGAAAATTGTCGCCGCAGATGAGCGTGGCCACCACGGTGCCCTCATCCTTGAGGATCTGTTGGAGGGGCCGCCCAGAGCCAACCGGACCTTGTTGCACACGGGGAGGGATGTTCGCCACCTCCTCTCCGCCAATTCCCGCAAAGAATTGGTTCAAATAATGAACCACTCGCAACGGGGTTTCCATAGCCACCCTCCCATACTCTCATGTGCATCTGACGACCTGGACGGTCATCGGGCCACGGCGATGATCTGCAACGCCATGCAGCAGTGAACCTAGCCCTTATCTGTAATCATGCGCTCGAAGAGTTGATGGCGACGCGTTAATCTAAGTACCATGCGCCGCAGTTTCACCCCCTCCCGAACCCTCTCCCGTCGCGGAGGAAGGTTGGATGGGGCGATACAACTAGGGAAGTATTTATGGCCCGCAGTACTCAGAACTGTCCCTCCGCAGCAGATATGCGTCAACGGCGCGATTCTACTGCAGGGGCTGACACGTCGGCAATAGAAAAAGCCGGGAGCTCCCAAAAGCCTGTGCTATAACATCGGGCAAGAGTTCCGACTATCCTGATCCAAGGACGGGGGATGGACACGAACGACGAAGGATTGCGCATGCCACGTGAGGGGACTTCGATGGTTGATTACGGCGTATATCAGCATCTCATCGTTGACAAGCAAGATGGCATCGCACGCATCACGATGAACCGACCGGAGGTGTATAACGCCACGAATGGCCGATTGCACTACGAGCTTGGGCGCATCTGGCTGGATATCGGTGCGGATGCTGACGTCCGTGTGGCGATCATCACAGGGGCGGGGAAAGCCTTCTCCGCTGGCGGGGATCTGGACCTGATCGAGGGCTTTCTTGGGGATGCCGCGGCGATCGCAAACACGATGAAGGAGGCCGGCGACATCGTCTACAACATTACGAATCTGGAAAAGCCGGTAATCTCAGCTATCAACGGCATCGCCGTGGGCGCCGGGCTAGCGGTGGCTCTGATGGCGGACATCTCGATTGCTTCAGAGGAAGCGCGCTTCACCGATGGCCATATCCGGTTGGGAGTGGGCGCTGGCGATCACTCGGTCATCATCTGGCCGCTGCTGTGCGGCATGGCCCGCGCCAAACGTTATCTGTTGACCGCCGACTTTCTAGACGCCAAAGAGGCCGAGCGCATTGGGCTAGTGAGCATGGTCGTGCCTCACGAGCAATTGATGCCCACCGCCATGGAGTTTGCGCAGAAACTAGCTAAAGGGCCACAATCGGCTATACGTTGGACCAAGCGGGCGCTCAACCAGTGGTTGCGCATGATGGGCCCGGCATTCGATTACTCGTTAGCCACCGAAATGCTCGGCTTCTTCGGCCCCGACGTCAGGGAGGGGCTGCAAGCGTTACGCGAAAAGCGGCAGCCCAACTTTCCTTCAGCACAGGGATAAGGGGGAGCGCTATTTGGCTATTTTTGAATCATGTATGGGCAAGCTAGCCGTACGTTCTGACTGGGAGGGATGGCTGCTTCCATGGCCAGTTTGATGCCCGTTCGGACCCTCAAATGATTGCCAAGCCACGTATAGTGCCGCAAGACCTGGTATGCTCCGGACGGACATGGAGTAGAAATCTGGGTCCATTTCAATGCCAATACTCTCATAGCCTATGGATTCAGCGGCTGCGAGTGTGGAGCCACTTCCCATAAACGGGTCCAAGATCGTGCCCCAACCTAAAGGCAGGGCCCCCCACACGAGTTGTCGTAAGAATCGCTGCGGCTTGAGCGACGGATGCGGGGCAATCTGCACTTCACGTGCTGGTGCCGTTTCACTCTTGAGGACATCAGGGAATGGTCGATCATCGGGCGTTCGGCGTAATCCACCAGCGCCCCACTTGTGCAAATTTTTCGACACGCGCGATTCCGCAAGAGGTTTCCTATAGAGTCCCCATGGTTCGTAGCAGCTTCGAGGTATGACAGAGATATCATGAAACTCTGTTTCCGATAACTTAGGGCGGTCGCCGCCGCGTAAGGTTCTCACTAGCCTGACAATTTCTCCGCGTCGTTCCAATCCTGCATGCATCAGGGCTATGGCCACGTGAGGAGACAGGAAGGGATTAGAAGCGATGAATACATGCCCTCCTGGAACCAGGGCCTTGGCTAGCAGCTCGCCCCATTGCTGAAAAAATTGCCGAAGCCCAGACAATGCCTCTGTGGAAAGGACGGTAAAGCGAGGAAGTGGCTTCCGTCTGCAGCCGCCGATTTCTGGGGGGATTCGCCAGACGCCGCCCTTGCCTTTCCGAAGTTTCGTCAGTTCTCCCGTGCTGTATTCAAGCAGTCCAAACGGAGGGTCGGTGACGACAGCATGAATCGAACTCGGGGGGCACTCCTTGAGCCAACCAAAGCAGTCGCCCTCAAAAATTTTGTACCCCATGAAGATGGTTTCCTTCCTTCTCAAGGAGGTCACAATGCGTTCAAGTCCTCTCTATACATGGGGTACTACCACGCTATCAGAGAGCAGATGTCAAGCCGCGTGGACTCTCAAAAAATGAGGCTCGGCTACCTGCATACGGCAGCCGGGCCCTCACGCGTCATGGCGCAGCGCTAGTGGGTTCAACTAGGCTGTTGCTGCTTCATGTAGGCTTCTGCACGCCTCGCCAGCTCCTCAGGCTGGACATCTTCGATATGGGTGGCGATGAACCAGTGATTGCCGACTGGGTCGACCACACTCGCGCTGCGGTCTCCGTAGAATTGGTTCGCTGGCTCCATCAGGGAAGTGCCACCCGCCTGGAGTGACCGTTGGTAGGTCGCGTCTGTGTCGTCGACGTACAGGTAAATGGAGCCGGGCATCGGCTTGTGCTCGCCCCGTGCTTCGCCCATCATGATGGGCGAGTCGCCGATCCGAACCTCGGCATGCATGATGGTACCGTCCGGCGCTGGCATCCGCATGATCTCTTGCGCCTTGAAAACTTGCTTCAGGAAATCGAGCAGTTTGGGCACTTCCCGAACGACCAGATACGGAGTCACGTTATGAAAACCCTTAGGGATCGGGTTGACTGCCATGCGCACTTCCTCCTTTGTACGTGATTGGTCGGTGACGTAACGCCGGTATTAGCGCTGTAGACGCGATGGGCTTACACGACCCTGTGCTCACCCCCTTTCATGCTGCCGGCCGCTTTTGCTGCTGGCGTGTCGGTAACGATGCATCGACAGAAGATGGCGACGGCGGAGCTGCCACCGTCGATGCTCGGACGGAACGCAACCACTCGGACAACGGCCATACCGTTTCGCCGCTAGTACACCTGGGACAGCGCGAGCTACCAGTGAAGATGATCTCGCATCCAACGCAGAAGAGCGCCCGTCCTAGGAAGATCTGCCCAGGAACGTGGCCATAGCCATGCCGTGCGACAAAGGCTCGTTTCGACATTCTATGCTCTCCTTCCCCGCGGTCAATATTTCCGGATCAATCCAGCTACGACGCCCTTGACCTCGACATCCTGCGCATCCACTTGTAGCGCGGTCATCTGCGCATTGGCGGGCCGCAACTCCACGATCGGGCCGTGCCGGTAAAAGCGCTTGATCGTCGCCTCGCCGTGCACGACCGCCACCACCGTATCGCCATTGTTGGGGGCCAGCTGTTGCTGCACGATGACCAGATCCCCCTCCCGGATGCCGTCGTCGATCATGGAATCGCCCCGCACTTCCATGACGAAGTGTGTGCCTGCACGCAGCAGCATGGGAGGCACCAGAATCGGCTCGTGATTTTCGAAGACCTCGACGGGCTTACCGGCCATTACCCGACCGATCAGGGGGATTTCCAGCAGTGATTCGCTTGGCGGCTTCTGCAGTAGCGTGATCCCGCGTGCGACATTTGGCTGTCGGCGCAGATATCCCTTGCGCTCCAGGATGAGGACATAATCACGGGCATTCTTTTCAGTCAAACGCAACTCCTGGGCCAGTTCCTGGAACGTCGGCGGATATCCCCGATCGCGAATCCATTGCGTGATGCGCGCCAACACCCGTGCCTGCTTTTCCGTTAGATCCATAGCCATGTGTTCCATCCGATCCCCCTTCTCACAGATTTCATGGGGATGTTTTCAAACCGGATCAAATCATACCTATGAAAGATTCAGCTGTCAAGCGCGAAATCGGCGTGGGGTTTCATGAACCATCGGGAACGATTGACCCTAACCAGAAAACTCGCTATAAGAAGCAGCGCGCCGGAGCGGCGACGAGATCACCGAAACCTTCCTCCTCGGGCTCAGCGTTCCCGTTTCCCCTATACCTGCCGAGCGCACTGTCTATAACCCGCCTCCTGAGTACCGAACACGTGGACGACGCACGACACTGAACAGGCGAAGGCCATGCTCAACAGAATCAGCCTCGACAAGCAGGATGCCGAGAGCTCTCTGCTGCACACCGACGGCACTGTACTCGGGCTGACGCCCGGTGCGAGGCCTCGCGGCGAGCGGCTTCATGGGGAGTTCCTAGGGAACCCGTTGCCATCATCATGGTCACCCCGCAATGGGAGGAGCTGGAGTCGCTAACGGTTATGCGATTGAAGGCATCTCAGTCGGCCGCGTCGAGTGTGCTCGCCTGCACCGCCCCGAAACTCCTCGGTTCACTGCGGCCCCATTGCCAGCGGCGACGAAGACATCATTGATCCGCGCCTGTGCCAACGAGCCGAGGATAGCTACGGGTGCCTTGTGCATCGCCTGGGAGGGCAGCGGTGCGGCGCGGGTCGCAGCGTTCAATCAGTTGCGTTTCGTTGAGCTGCGTAGCATTACCGACGGGGCGGACGCTGACGCCGTCACCAGCTTCCGCGACAGTCTGCCACGGGCTATGCCGAATATCAGCCAGCGCTTGATCCGCTGCTGAGGGCAAGGCTTTGGCAGGGTCAATGAGCGGGACGCGCTGCGACGGAAGTAGCCACCGCCCACAGCGCTTGGGGCTGGGCCTGGGTGGTCCTGGCCTCACAGATTAGCCTGAACACACAGCACGGGGAGCATAGTCAGCATCATCGGTACGAATTCGTGTGACAACGAGCCGTCAAAGAGGCTGCACGAACAATCGGGCTGACCGGGCCGGTCAACGGGCATATGCTGTGGCACTCGTTCGCCGTGCATTTGCTGGAAGACGGCTATGACATCCGTACGATTCAGGAACTGCTCGGGCATTGGGACGTGAAGACGACGATGATCTATACGCACGTGCTCAACCGGGGCGGGAAAGGGGTCTACAGCCCGATGGATCGGCTCTAAGCCAGGCGGGCAGCATTATGGTGTGAGGGGGTTAGACTGCACGATTTTTGCCGTCTAACTCCCTCACACCAACCTTGAGCAAGATGCGTAAGGGTGCTAGAATGCAGGCTGTTTTGAGGGGTCAGCGGCTGCTGGAGGTGGGGAGTTAGCCTGCAGCACAATGCAGTGTTTGACGATTCCATTCGGCAGTCTAATCGTAGTTGAACTAAACCGCTGCGCGGTAGGGTTCTAGTCTATCCTATCGAGATCGCTATCTTTCTCTCCCTCTTTCGCACTCCTGAGTGACCCCGTATCTTCCTGTTCACAGTAGGCCTTTTGGGAACGATCGTGCCCAACACGAACAGGAGGATCGCGATGACTGCCCTCAGACGCCGTATGCTCGAAGACCTGCAACTGCGGGGGCTTGCCCCCAAGACCCAACAGTGTGATGTCGCCGCTGTTCAACAACTGGCTCGCTACGATGGACGCGCTCTCGACCAACTCAGCGAAGCGGAGCTCCGCCAATATTTCCTCTTCTTGCTGAACGAGAAGAACGTCGCCGAGAGCACCTTTCGCCTTCACCTCTAGGGGATCCGGTTCTGCTCTGAGCGGACGCTGAAGCGCCCATGGCCAGTCTTCGACCTCGTGCGACCCCGGAGCACCCAAAAACTGCCCGTCGTGTGGAGTCCGCGAGAGGTCCGGTCCCTGCTGGCCTTGGTCGAGCACCCGGAAGCTCGGATGTGTCTGCGGATGATCTATGCGTGTGGGCTCCGCCTCAGGGAGGGGACACAGCTACAGGTCGCGGATATCGACCCCCAACGCATGCTGGTCCGGGTCCGCCAGGGCCAAGGGGGCAAAGACCGCTCTGTGCCACTGGTCGAACGGACCCTGGAGCTGTTGCGCGCGTACTGGCAGTGCACACGCCCCCGACCCTGGTTGTTCCCGGCCCGGCACTCGCAGACATCCCTGCCGCCGACCACCCTCCAGAAGACCTTCAAGCTCGTGGTGCGCCAGAACGGCATCGCGAAAGATGCCTCCAGCCACACGCTCCGGCATTCCTACGCCACCCATCTGTTGGAGCGCGGCGTGTCGCGGCGGGTCATTCAGGAACTGCTGGGCCACAGGAGCCCGAGGACCACCGCCCGCGACACGCCTCTGACGCCCCCGACCTGGGACGTCGTGCACGCCACGATCACGGCCCTTATGGCCGATCTCTGAACGCGCTGGAGCACGCCCATGCCAGAGATGGCCGACGTCTTCCGGCGCGATGGGGGTGAGTACCTGGAGCGGTGTAGGCAAGACCTCCTGCCCAGCCATCGTCGCGCCATGGACGATCTGTTCCACGGCCGGACCGAGGCCTTCGGCGGGCACCTATGGCCGTGCGATCACTGTGGTCAGGCACACTACGTCGACCACTCCTGCCGCAACCGCCGTGGCCCCACGTGTCATCACCTCGACACCGAAGCCTGGCTGGCAGAACGGCGTCAAGATCTCCTGTCGGTTCCCTACGTTCATGTCGTCTTGACCCTGCCCCAAGAGCTGCGGGCGCTTGTACGCTCCAACCAGAAAGACCTGTACGACATCTTGCTCCGAGCCGCGGCGCCAGCGCTCATCACGCTCGCCGCGGACCCACATGACGTGGGGGGCTTGATCGGGGTCCTGGGTGTCCTGCACACCTGGACCCGGGCGCTGGTCTACCATCCGCACGTCCATGGCCTGGTGCCAGCCGGCGGGGTCTCCGCTGATCGGAGCGAGTGGCGGCCGGCCCGCCAGACCTACCTCGTGCCGGTGCGGGCGCTCTCCATGCTCTTCCGCGGCCGCTTCCGGGATCTGGTGCGCCAGGCCCGTCCCGATCTCGCCATCCCGGCGTCGGTCTGGACGACGGCGTGGGTCGTCTCCTGTCAACCGGCCCTGTACGGGACCGAACAGGTGCTCCGCTACGTGGGCCGGTCTGTCCACCGGATCGCCCTGACCCATAGCCGCATGCTCTCGATCGAGAATGGCCCGGTCTGTTTCCGCGACCAGGACGCCCGCCATCGCGGCTGGAAGCCCATGACCCTGCCGGCCCTGGAGTGCATCCGTCGCTTGCTGCCACACGTGCTGCCGGAGGGTTTCCACCAGGGCCGCTACTACGGGCTCGGGAGTCCGGTCCACCGTCCCCTGCTGCACCAACTGCAGCGCTGCCTGGCGCATCTAGACCCCACCCCGTCGCCAAAGTCCCCTGCACCGGCGACCGGTCCCGATAACCCCTAGTGTGTACCCCTGCGGGCTGGCCACACGTGTCCGCGCTGCGGCCACGGCCTGTTGGTCTGCATCCGCTCCCTTCCCCCACTCCAACGGGGGCCACCATGTGGGCCCCGGTTGCCTCCCAGCCTACCACCGGTATCCGCATCACCGTACCATGGCCTGTCGGCGGTGGCTCCCAGGCCCTGATGCGTCCGTCTCTCGAAAACCGTTTGTGGCAAACCCCTGCACCACCACCGCGCTGGTCCCCCTTCCACCCCAGCACCCTGCCCTGCACCTCCTTTCCCACCTCCGAGGAGCCTGGGCCATCCGCCAACGCCCCCACGAAAACGCTTCTCAAGCGGGTCAGGCTGGATTAAAATTCCAAACAGGGTGGTGCCGCGGTTCCGTTCAACAAAGTTTTTGTGTCGGCTGCGCGCCACAAAAACTCTTATTCGTTATCTGCCAGAGACATGGTGGGCTCAAGCATGACGGATTCCTCAGGCGACAAACGGGATGCTCGTCTTGGTGGCCAAGCTGCCATGCGTGGTTACCTGTTCGAACAATTCGTCGCAGAGCTTCTTTCTCAACTGGGTTTTTCTGACCTGCGGCTTGCTGGGCCAGGGCTTGACCAAGGAATTGACATACTGGCCACGTATCCCAGTATCCAGCCAACTGGTGAACAGGTACCTCAGCTGTGGGCCGTGCAGGTCAAGCACCTCAGCTCGAGACTCGGCGCAGCGGATATCGCTCAACTGTCGGGTATGTTCCAGGTAAAGGGGGCCGACAAGGCGCTCCTTGTTACCTCTAGCAACCTGACGTCCGCGGCCAGGGCATATTTGACCAAGTTCCAGAACCAGCTCGGCCATAGGCTTGAGATATGGGATAGAGACCGACTCGTCTCCCTCCTCACCAGGTTTCCGGGCCTACTAGAGAAATACAAAGGGCTAGTCTCAGAGTTTCCTCTGAGCGCTGCAACCCCGGCCGAATCGAAGTACACACAGTTGATCGAACAACTTGGAAACATCACGGCAGGTAAAACAGCGTGGCGCGACTACGAAAGGCTCGGCATCACTGTCCTGACTGAAGTTTTTGTGCCCCCTCTCAAGCCTCCACGCGAGCAGGCTCGAACATGGAGTGGGCTTGAACGCCGCGACGCTTTGTTCTCGCTCTGCGGCATCAAGGGAGGCTGGCAAGAGCTTCGTGAGGAATTTGACGCAAACTTTCTCCGCTGTGAGTTCAAGAATTACACGGAACGATTTGGCAAGGACGAAGTTAATCAGACAAGAAACTACCTAAAGCGGACGATTGGTCGACTTGGTGTCATCTTTAGTCGAAACGGGCCAGATAGCGGAGCAATCAAGATGCGCAATAGTGTGTTCGGAGAGGAGAGAAAGGTGATTCTTTTTTATCAAGACACGCATCTTAGGGAGCTCCTGCGCCTCAAGAGTACAGGACAGGATTCAGTTGACCTCTTGCAAGACGCCATTGACGAGTTCTATGTGTCGTACGAATAGACAGCTGGCCGATAACATCGCACTGGAGCCGACCGCCTACAGCGTCCGCTCGTACCTCGTTCCCGCTTCCGGCGGTGGCTCACCGCGGGCGTTAGGCGGCTGTGCGCCTCATTGGCCTGAGGATGTCGACCCATGGAGCGACACCGATGAGGATCCACCTGGTAGACGGCACCTATGAGCTCTTCCGCAGCTTCTTCGGCGCGCCTCCCAAAAAGGCTCCGGACGGCCGCGAGGTCGGCGCCACCCTCGGCCTCCTCAACAGCCTTCTCTCCCTCCTTTCGAAGTCGGGTGCGACTCACGTAGCGTGTGCGTTCGATCACGTCATCGAGTCCTTCCGCAATGACCTCTTCCCAGGATACAAGACCAGTCAAGGTGTCGCGTCAGACCTGCTGGCCCAATTCCCGCTGGCCGAGGAGGCCGTTGCGGCCTTAGGGGTTGTCGTCTGGCCCATGGGGGAGTTCGAGGCGGACGATGCGCTCGCCTCCGCGGCGACACGCTTCCGAAGCGAATCCGGCGTCGACCAGGTCGTCATTTGCTCCCCGGACAAAGATTTAGCCCAGGTCGTTTCGGGCCACCAGGTGGTCTGTTGGGACCGTCGCCGAGGCCTCATGTATGACGAAGCGGCCGTGCTGGCCAAATTCGGGGTTCGGCCCGACTCCATGCCCGATTGGCTCGCCCTCGTCGGCGATGCCGCTGACGGCTACCCCGGGCTCCCCGGCTGGGGGCCAAAGTCTGCGACCGCGGTGCTCTCCCGTTTCGAACACCTCGAGTCCATTCCCGACGACCATGGCCGATGGGGTCTGGGACTTGCCCGGGCGCTGCGGCTTGCCGAAAGTCTCAGGGCTCATCAGGAAGATGTTCTTCTGTATCGCCGCTTGGCGACTCTGCGCCGGGATGTGCCTCTCCAAGAGAGGCTCCTTGACCTCGAGTGGCATGGTGCGCAGGATCGCCTGAAGCCGCTCTGCCGCGAGTTGGGCGACGACAAGATTCCCGAACGCGTCTCTCGCTGGATTTCGGCGTCCCCAGCCACCTAGCGTATGAAGAATTCGTGTGGCGCAGAGCCGCCACACGAATTCGGGGTTGAACGAAGCCCGCCGGCTTCGGCTGAGCTGTGCAGGTATGCATGTGGAATGTACG
>Ga0137403_10000236_pt1 | contig 56978 bp, 57 predicted proteins | sample CZOMad2_1_16fung_FD_122057 | JGI IMG/M metagenome (GOLD analysis project Ga0137403, IMG submission 122057) | Vadose zone soil fungal communities from Angelo Coast Range Reserve, California, USA - CZOMad2_1_16fungal (Hybrid Assembly) | ecosystem: Environmental > Terrestrial > Soil > Vadose zone...
ACAACGTGGCTCCAGCCTTCCGCCATCTTCACTACCAGATATTTTTTCAAAAGAGTCTCCTTTTGTCGCATAGGCTAAAGGCGGCTCAGCGCCGCCTTCGCCCACGCCGTTAGAGATGCAAAGAACTTATTTCTTGTCCTCCACGTCAACGTACTCAGCGTCAATCACGCCTTCATCTTTCTTTTGTTCTTGGCCAGCGCCGTTCGGCGGAGCACCCGCCTGCGGGCCTGCGCCTGCGGAGCCGTCTGCCGGTGGCGTCTGCTGGGCTTTGTACATGGCCTCAGCCAGTTTGTGCGAAGCTTGGGTCAGCTTTTCGCGGGCCGAATTCATGGCTGCCGCGTCCGTGCCTTCCAGGGCTGTCTTGGCCTCTGCCACCGCCGACTCGACCTGGCTCTTGTCGTCGCCAGAAACCTTGTCGCCGTTTTCCTTCAGCATCTTTTCCACCTGATAGACCATTCCATCCAGTTGATTGCGTGCCTCAATTTCCTCACGCTTGGCCTTGTCTTCCGCCGAGTGTGCTTCGGCTTCCTTGGCCATGCGCTCCACTTCTTCCTTGCTCAGGCCGGAAGAAGAGGTGATCTGGATCTTCTGCTCCTTGTTCGTGGCCTTGTCTTTCGCGGTCACGTTCAAAATTCCATTGGCGTCGATGTCAAAGGTGACCTCAATCTGGGGCACGCCACGCGGGGCCGGCGGAAGGCCGGTCAGGTGGAACTTGCCCAGAGTGCGGTTGTCCTTGGCCAGGGGACGCTCGCCCTGCAACACATGGACCTCGACCGAAGGCTGGCTATCTGCCGCGGTAGAAAACGTTTCCGTCTTCTTGGTCGGAATCGTGGTGTTACGCGGAATCATCTGCGTAGCCACGCCGCCCAGGGTTTCAATCGACAGCGTCAGCGGAGTTACGTCGAGCAGGAGCAGGTCTTTCACGTCTCCTGCCAGCACGCCCGCCTGTACCGCTGCGCCGATGGCGACAACCTCATCCGGGTTCACGCCCTTATGCGGCTCTTTGCCGAACAGCTCTTTCACCAGCGACTGGATGCGAGGCATGCGCGTCTGTCCGCCCACCAAGACCACTTCGTCGATCTTGCTGGCGTCAATACCCGCGTCTTTTAATGCCTGCTTGCACGGCGCCACGGACCGCTGGATGATGTCATCCACCATCTGTTCCAGCTTGGTGCGCGTCAGCTTCTTGACCAGATGCTTCGGACCGGTTGCGTCCGCGGTAATAAACGGCAGATTGATCTCGCTTTCCATGGTGGTGGAAAGTTCGATCTTGGCTTTTTCCGCCGCGTCACGCAGGCGCTGCAACGCCATTTCATTCCCCTTGGCGCGCAGATCCAACCCTTCATCTTTCTTGAATTCGTCCACAAGCCAATCAACGATGCGCTGGTCGATGTTGTCGCCACCCAGGTGCGTATCACCGTTGGTGGACTTCACTTCAATCACGCCTTCGCCGACTTCAAGAATCGAAATATCGAATGTCCCGCCGCCGAAATCGTACACGGCGATGGTCTCTTCCTTTTTCTTGTCCAGCCCATATGCCAAGGCAGCCGCCGTGGGCTCATTGACGATACGCTTCACATCAAGACCCGCAACTTTACCGGCGTCTTTGGTCGCCTGGCGCTGTGCATCATTAAAGTAGGCAGGTACCGTGATGACGGCTTCCGTCACCGATTGCCCAAGATAATCTTCCGCTGCTTTCTTGAGCTTCTGCAGGATCATCGCCGAAATCTGTTGCGGCGTATATTCCTGTCCCTGCGCTACGATGGCAACGTGGTCTCCCTGGCGAACGACCTTGTATGGGACCATCTTCATTTCTTCATTTACTTCGTCAAAGCGGCGTCCCATAAACCGCTTGATGGAATACACCGTGTTTTCCGGATTGGTGATGGCCTGCCGCTTGGCCACCTGGCCGACAAGGCGCTCACCCGACTTGGTGAAGCCAACCACCGAGGGCGTGGTGCGGCCGCCTTCTTCATTGGCGATAACTTTCGGCTCGCCACCTTCCATCACGGCCACCACTGAGTTGGTGGTTCCAAGATCAATTCCAATAATTTTACCCATGGCTTTCAGCCTCCCTGCTTATAAGTGCTTCAAAATAAGTGCATTTGCCCCATAACAACAAACTCATTATGGGATATGAGTGACTTACTGTCAAGGCATTAGATGTAAGATACGGGATCGAAGTTGCGACAAAAAGAGGCTTTATAAATGAGAGAAAGCCATGCGTTTGAAGGGCTTAGAAACGGGGTAGCGATGGGCAGGTTCAGGCGGTAAAAGGCGTTCATTTACAGCCTCAGCGGTCCGGTTTGTAACTGCGCAGCCGGCTAGAACCTGGTTTTAGGAAACCGGACGAATAACCTTGATCTGCTCGTGCTGTACCGGTGTACTCGTGGCGCCAATCGGGTAGCGCGGCAGGACTTCTCGCAGCGCCCACTCGATGCGGTCCGCCGAATCATTGATTAGCTGAAGTTGCACTGCGTCCAGCCCGGTGCGCTTTTGCCCGCCCAGAAACTTGATCACCTGCAGCGCATTACGGATATGGTGGTTGAGTTCGGCGATGGTTTTCATCCGCTCGGCAACCAGATCACGACTGGCCTTCGCTTCCCTCGCCATCTGCCAAAATAATCCTCCGGCAAAGAGTCCGGTAAGGCCATTGCTGAAAATGAGCATATCCAGCCGAGCCATGCCTTCCTTCAGCAGCAGCCGGTCAAGAACAATACCTATTAAGGAGACGATCACAACGACCAGCAAAGAAAGCAGGCCGTTACGACGAGACCACAACGATTCAGCCGGAAGTTTATCTTCAGTCACAATAGAAGTAATTTTAGAACAAACTGCCCTCTGAAATCGAAACCAGATTGACCTTTACCAATCTTATTTGGCTGAGGGAAGTCGCGGCTTTCCCTATTCCACGGTAACGGACTTGGCCAGATTGCGCGGCTGGTCAACGTCGCACCCACGGAGGACGGCAATGTGATAAGCCAGCAGTTGCAGCGGCACCACTTCCAGGATCGGCAGCAGCAATTCCGGCGCATGCGGCACGTAAAGCACGTGATCGACAGATTCTTTGATCTCCTCATCGCCCTCGGTGGCAACGGCAATCACAATGCCGGAACGCGCTTTTACCTCTTTCACGTTCGACATGGTTTTTTCATAGCGCAGCACTGAGTTCGGATCGTTCGAATCTTTCGTCGCCACCATGACCACGGGAAGGCTTTCATCGATCAGCGCATTGGGGCCGTGTTTCATTTCGCCCGCGGGATAACCTTCAGCGTGGATATACGAAATTTCCTTCAGCTTAAGTGCGCCTTCCAGCGCGATGGGATAGTGAATACCCCGACCCAGGAACAGAAAATCCTGCACGCGGTAATACTGCTTGGCCAGCGCTTCACAGTCTGCATCGCGAGCGAGAATTGCCTCCAGTTTCGAAGGCAGCTTGAGCAATTCTTCAATGTAGCGCCGCGCATCTTCGGTTGATGTGACGCCGCGCAACTCGCCCAGGTACAAGGCCAGCAGAAACAGCGCGGTCAACTGCGCGGTGAAGGCCTTGGTAGAGGCCACGCCAATCTCCGGTCCCGCATGGGTATAAACCGTTCCTGAAGCCTCGCGCGCAATCATAGCGCCCACCACGTTGCAGATGGCCAGCGTCTTGGAGCCTTTGGCTTTGGCCTCGCGTTGCGCGGCAATCGTATCCGCGGTCTCGCCGGACTGCGTGATCAGCAGCGTGATTTCCTTGCTGGATGTAATGGGATCGCGATAGCGCCATTCGCTGGCATAATCCACTTCCACGGGAATGCGCACCAGGCGTTCGATCATGAATTTGCCCGCCAGCGCGGCATGCCAACTGGTGCCGCAGGCTGCAATATTGATTTTCTGCACCTTGCGCAGCTCGTCCTCGGTCACGTCCATCGCTTCCAGAAAGACGCGGCCGGAATCAAGCGAGACGCGGCCGAGCGTGGTGTCCCGCACGGCGCTTGGCTGCTCATAGATTTCCTTGAGCATGAAGTGCTTGAAGCCGCCCTTCTCCGCCATGATGGGGTCCCACGTTACACGCTGGATTTCACGCTTTACCGGCTTGCCATCAAAATCCGTCAGTTGCACGCCGGAAGTAGTAATCACGGCCAGATCGCCATCCTGAAGGAAAAAGAGGTCGCGCGTGTGAGGCAACAGAGCCGGGATATCGGAAGCCACAAAATATTCGTTGTCGCCCATGCCGATGACCACCGGCGGACCGTTGCGCGCTGCAACAATCTTGTTGGGCTCGTCTTCGGAAATCACGGCCAGGGCAAATACGCCGGTTAGCTGGCTCACCGTCTTGCGCACGGCTTCTTCCAGACTGGGGTGATGCCCGTTGCCCAGGCGGTAGATTGCCTTCTCAATCAGGTGCGCAATGACTTCAGTATCGGTCTCAGTGGAAAACTTGTGCCCTTCTTCAATCAGCTTCTTCTTGAGCGACAGGTAGTTTTCCACGATGCCGTTGTGCACGACCACGATTTTTCCGGTGCAGTCGCGATGCGGATGGGCGTTCTCTTCTGTTGGGCGTCCGTGAGTGGCCCAGCGCGTGTGGCCGATGCCCCAGCTGCCTTCCAGCGGCTTCAGGCGGATCGCTTCTTCCAGGTTGCGCAGCTTGCCTTCAGCCCGCCGTACCTGGACCGCTCCGCCGCTGCCATTGCCGCACACGGCAATCCCGGCAGAGTCATACCCCCGATATTCCAGCGTTCTGAGGCCGTCAATAATGACGGGAACAACACGTTTTTTACCTACGTAACCTACGATTCCGCACATGATTTAAAAATCCTGTCGACTGAAACTGCGTCAACCTGTACAAGTCAATGCCGAAACTCTGCGCTGCTTATCCCTTGTCATCCTGAGCGACACCGCGCGACGAAGGAGCGAGGTAGAGTCGAAGGACCCCTGGGATTCGGATCGCGCTATATCGCTTCAGGGAGTTCTCACCAGAACCCATATCCCCTACTTGCACGCCAATCGCCACTTCGGCAACCAATTGGACTCAGCGTTTATCGCGGGGGTTCTGATTTATTCTACTCCGGAACGGAGTCAGCCCTCGTTACCTCAGTGTATTCAGCAAGAGGGTGAAAAGATTTGCTGTGAGCAGGGAAAAGGTGGGACCAACTCACACGCCGGTTGTGACCGCCTATTCCTCAATCCGGTATGAGAATTCTTCGATCACCGGGTTGGTGAGCACTTCCTTGGCAATCCGCTCCACTTCACTTTTGGCGGCGCTCTTGTCCAGGCCGTCCAGATCAAGCTCAAAGAACTTGCCCTGGCGGACGGCGCCCACACCCTTGTATCCCATCTTTTTGAGCGCGCCGTGAATGGTTTTGCCCTGAGGATCAAGGACGGTGGTCTTCAACATGACTGTGACGTAAGCCTTCATGGATAGAGAGATTATACCCAGCAGCGGGCAGTGCACCCTCGGATGCCCCGATAAGTTTTTGCGCCTATTAAAACTCAAAAAGACAGCTTAATCGGGATCGGACCGCAATTCCCTCGCAAAGACACAAAAGGAGTTAGGTACGGTACCAGCCATAAAAAAGAGCCTATGTTCAATATTGCACATACGTATGATTCCTTAAAAGCGTAGCATTTAGACACATCTTCATACGCAGGCCGTTATGGAGCTTCTTGCGCATTTGAGGTGCAGGTCATTTGACCTCGCGATCAGTGCAAAGGAGCCCATATGTCTTCAGGCGTTGAAACCCGTGCGGTATACAAAAACAATATTCTGGCGTCATTGTCGCGGGCAGAGATCGGCCGGCTTGCGCCTCATCTCTCTTTCTTGGACCTGGCAGTGAATCATACGTTGCAAGAGCCTAATGAAGAGGTCACACACGCCTATTTCCTGGAAAGCGGCCTGGCATCCGTGGTAGTTGAGATGGCAGACGGTAATACAGTGGAGACAGGTATTACGGGGAAAGAAGGGCTCGTGGGATTTTCTATATTGCTGGGCACCAACAGCATGCCCACGCGGACGTTCATCCAGATTCCAGCTACCGGCTACAAAATCAAAGCGAAGCGGCTGAAAGAAGAATTTGAGAATTCCGGGACGCTGCGAAAGCGGACCAACTCCTACATTCAGGCCCATCTTTTGCAAACAGGGCAGACGGCCGCCTGCAACCGCCTGCATGATATTGCCGAGCGGCTTGCGCGCTGGCTCTTGATGTGCCATGACCGGATGGAGTCAGATAATTTCTATATCACGCACGAATTCCTGTCGCACATGCTGGGAACTCCGCGATCCACGGTAACGCTGGCGGCCGGGATCCTGCATAAGGCCGGACTGGTGGACTATTCGCGGGGAAAGATGAACGTCTGCGACCGGCAAGGCCTGGAAAAGGCGGCGTGCGAATGCTACGCGACGATCCGAAAAGAGTTTGACCGGCTGGGTATTTCTTCCGCCCGATAGGCACCGTGCTTGCATTTACAAGCGCCTGCCAGAAACCATTTGCAGGTCCAGGTCCGGCAGTTGCGCGCGTGTCAAATCCTGCGAAACGGGCCTTACTCAAACTAAGGCACAATTTAGCCAGGTTAATGTCGGCCATCGAACAGACCAGCAGGTTTTCACGGCGCTAGCATTAGTCCAACGTTGCTCTTTCCCATTCCTACGCACGAGAAAATTTTATGCACGTTTGCCGGATACTTTCTATTGGTTACGATCCTATCCTGATGCCGGTGCGGTCCCTGTTGCTGCGCCACGCGGGATACGAAGTTGTTGAAGCTTATTCCTTGGGGGAGGCACTCAAGAAAATTAAGCCAGGAGGTTTCGATCTTCTCCTGATCTGCCATACAGTGGAGCAGGACGAACAAAACTCGCTGATTGAAGCCATGCGCCTTTCCTGGCCTGCAGTGCCGGTGCTTTGCCTGACTACGACGCCAGAGTATTCCGATTTGATGAGCCATTGTTCCGCGGCGTGCAGCACCGCGCCAGAGTTCCTTACCGATGTGAGCAATGCCGTCCGCAATCCTCCGGGAAGACGAGCCTCCTAGAAAATGAAACAAGAAAGCCCGCATTTCTGGCACGTCCGCAGCCAGAATAATCAGCTGCTGATTGAGACTTACTGCCTGCTGTGTTTCAAGTTTCTGGGCGCAAGCGAACTGGCGTTTAACCTGGCGCTGGTGGAGTTGGCGCATCGCGCTATCTGCAATCCGGAGAGCAGTGCCGATTGAGCTAGGCAGAAGGTTGCCCAGATCCTGACGAAATATGCCGTGGTTTTACTCTGGATGATGAAGAAATAAGACGCTTATTTGCCACTGCGCCTGCACGTGCATCCTATCGCTATGGCCCGCCCCACAATTCTGGTAGCAGAGTCCGAACCAAGCCATGCGCTTTCGGTGCGTAAACTGGTACTTGAAACCGCCAAATACAATGTCCTTACGGCCCATAGCACGCTTGAGGCGCTGGATATTTTTCATCTGTTTCCCAACATTAATGTTGCCGTGCTGGTGATGGAGGGGGCGATTGATTGTGAACAGATCGCCCGATCCATCAAAGAGACAACCAGCAAGATCCTCACGGTCGCACTTTCTCCGCGCATAGGTGGCAGATGCAACAATATCGACCATATGCTGTCCAGCCACGAACCGGAAGAGCTTGTAAGCCTGATGCGTTCTCTGGTGGGCGATCCCCGATAGATAGGAAGCTTGCTTGTCCGGGCCCGCCCCGCATTGGATCTCTCCCACAAATGGAGTCTGTTTTTCTGCCGCCCCTGAAGGGGCTCCTGGGATCTATCCACTGCCACCCATCGCTGGGCTGGGCTCAATAACGGACCTGAACTCGAATGAGTTATTACACCATTCCGGCACACGAGTGTTCTTGGATCTGCTTCCGCAATCACGTGGCCCGAGGAATAGAGTTCCCCGATTGGTTAAGCTGCGCCGGCGGCCCGGGCTTTTGCAGGCTGAGGCGCAGGTTTTACCGTATTGATTTCATGCATGGTCAGCGCCAGCGTATCCGTGTCATCTCTTCCGGAAAAACGACTGAAGAGCCAGGCAAAGACAAAAAGCGCGACGCCAAATATGGCGATGTCAAAGAATGAGAGGGCGGCGAGAAGCGACATGGACGACACTCCTAACGCAGGGGGACTACAGTATGCTTCGTTTCGTCCCATAGGGTCAACGCCTTACAGGTAAGAAAATTACTTAGTTCTTTCGAGCCAAGGGCCATGGGAGGGAAATGCACGGACGAGGTAGGGCAATCTCATTATTTATTGTGAAATCAGGCTGGCGATGGCGGGATCGAGTCCGGCAGTTTAGGATGGTTGACCACGAAAAAGTGCGTAGCGCGAATCAGGATCAGGAGAATACTCATGTCGAGCGATTTTGAAAGGAATAACGCGAACAGTATTGCCGGGCAAAACAACGAATCTTCCGAAAGCAGCCCCGCCAACCCGCTCGACCGCCGCCATTTCCTGGTAGGCGCGGCCGCTGGTGCAGCAGCCATGGCCCTTCCCCGCTGGGCGCGCGCAGATATGATCGACTCCAGTCCTGATTTAAAGCTCGCGCCATTCCAGGATGACCTTGCTCCCATCCAGGCGGAGATCACCAAGCGCCATGACGAAACCGTGCAGCGGATGCAAACCTGGATGAAGCAGCCCTCCATTGCCGCGGAGAATCGCGGCATGAATGAAGGGTGCGACCTCACCATGCAGATGCTCCGGGACGCCGGCTTCCAACAGGTGACCAAGGTCCCCACCGACGGCCAGCCGGGAATCTTCGCCACGCTGGACGCGGGCGCTCCTAAAACTCTTGGGCTTTATTTCATGTATGACGTAAAGCAGGTAGACCCTGCGGAATGGTCGTCACCGCCGTGGGAAGCACGCATTGTGGACAAGCCGGGCTTCGGCAAAGTCGTGGTCGGCCGCGGGGCGGTCAATCAAAAGGGCCCGGAAGCTACATTCCTGGCGGCGCTGCATGCCATCCGTGGCGCCGGCCGCAAGCTGCCGGTAAACTTTGTTCTGGTGGCTGAAGGCGAGGAAGAAATTGGCTCGCCGCATTTTCCCCAGGTGGTGCGCCGGCCGGAAGTGCTGGCCGCGCTGAAGAAGACAGTGGGAATCTTCATGCCGTTTGCCTCGCAAGATCCCGACGGAAAAGTTACGGCCTTCCTGGGAGCCAAGGGCGTGGTGGAGTTGGAACTGGTTTCAAGCGGAGAGAAGTGGGGACGCGGTCCAAGAGCTGATATCCATTCCAGCAACAAGGCGCGGCTCGATTCGCCCGCTTGGCACCTGGTAAAGGCGCTCAACACGCTGGTCTCCACCGATGGAAATGATCCCGCAATCGCCGGATTTGCCGACAAAGCGCGTCCCATCTCCGCACAGGAAAAAGCCATGATCGCGGAAGCGGCCCAGCGCCTCGATGAAAAAGCGCTCATGAAGCAGATGGGCGTCGAACACTGGGTGCATGATGTGAGCTTTCAGGAATCACTGGAGCTTCTGGTGTCCAGGCCAACGGTTAATATTGAAGGACTGGTGGGCGGCTATACCGGCCCGGGCGGGAAAACAGTTCTACCCCATCGCGCCGTCGCCAAGATGGACATGCGGCTGGTACCGGACATGACTGCCGCCGACGCGCTGGCTGCGCTCAAAGCACATCTGGCGAAGAACGGCTTTGCCGACATCGAAGTAAATATGAGCGGCGGCTATGATCCCACTACCACGCGCGCCGACTCTGCGGTCGTCCGCGCTGAACACGCCGTTTACAAACGCAACGGAATTGATCCCATCGTCATGCCGCGTCTGGCTGGCTCCTGGCCCGGCTATGTCTTCACCGGCGATCCGTTACGCCTGCCCGCAGGACACTTCGGCCTTGGCCACGGCAGCGGCGCGCATGCTCCGAACGAATACTACGTGATCGAATCAAGCAATCCGCAAGTCCAGGGCATCGACGGCGCTGTGATGTCTTACGTGGAATATCTGTATGAGGTGGCGCGAACGGCGTAGTGGTTGCCAATCTATTGAACGGTTAAATTTACTGTGCTGCTGGCCGTTGCGCCTCCGCTGGCGCTGCTGGCCGTTACGATAACAGCAGAAGTTCCAGCAGGCGTTCCCAACCCTTTCGGTCCGGGGACCGGCACAGGTTTGCTGTCTCCTCCGCAACCCGCTACCAGTAGCACGATGCCGGCAAATCCGGTTGCCAATCGCAAACGGCGCTTCTTTGTCCCCGGAAATGCAAGCGCCAGAGCGGTAAGCCCCAGCAGTGCCAGCAGCGCTGTAAACAACGGCGGCATTCCCAGCGGCCCGGGTGGAACAAATGTTATTGAACGCATGGTCGTCGCGATGGTCAACGTGACGGGCGTCGCACCTGCCGCAGTGACTTGCCCGGGATTGAAAGCGCATGTGCTTGCCGCCGGCAGTCCGCTGCACGCAAAGGTTACGGCTCCCAGTGTGCCGTCGTAATTCACGTTGAGCACGGTTGAAGTGGAATTTCCCGCGGCCACCGTCAGGTTCGCTGTCTGCGCGGACATGAGCAGCACAGCATCAATCTGCGTTACGTCGCTGGCTGTGTTGTTGGAGGTGTTGGTTTCTTCTCCGCCGGAAACGGTGGCTGTATTGGTCACGGAAGACGCCGCATTGGACGCCACGTTCACCGTGAGCGTGATAGGTTCAAAGCTTGTTCCAGCAAACAGCACATCGCCGCGCGTGCATTGCAGCGGAGAGAGTGTGCAATTCCAGTTAAGGCCGCTGATGGCGGTGGCCGTAAGTCCAGCCGGGAGATGGTCATTCATCGTGATCAGCGCCGTTGTGTCCACGGTCCCGGCGTTGCTTACTGTGATCGTATAATTAGCGCCGGTCTGCGGACGGACAAAATTTCCGGTATGACTTTTTGTGATCGTCAAATCGGGTGTAACCACTTCCACGGTCGCACTTGCCGTGCCGCCCGTGCCACCTTCATTGGAAGTCACGGCATCTGTGGTGTTGACTTGTGTTCCAACCGCCACCGCCAGAACATCGATCGAGAAAGTGCAACTGCTGCCGGCCAGGATCGTGGCGCCGACCATGTTGATGTTATTAACGCTGGGCGTAATCACTCCCGGATCGCAGCTGCCCGTCATGCTGTCCGGGTTCGCGATAATCAGGCCCGCTGGAATGTTGTCATTGAAGCTGACGCCCGTCAGGTCGGTGGCGCCATTGGGATTGGTGATGGTAAAAGTGAGCGCGACGCTGCCGTTCAGTCCCACTGTGGGCGCGCTAAATGATTTGACGATGACTGGCGGTGATACAACCACGGCAAAACCAGGACATACAAACAGGATGAGACAGAGAAACGCGCAGGCAACTTTCATTAGTTCTCCCAGAAGGATGATGCGATTGTACGTTGCAATCTCCCCGACACGAGAGAAAAATATTTTTATCTTCGGATTGTTGCAGGGTTACGGGCAAACAGAATCCCCCGTTGCCGTCAACGGGGGACAAACAACTTCTGAATCTGAAAGAACGTTTATGCGCCGCGGCCGACGCCCAGATATTCAAAGCCCAGGGCTTTCATGCGCGGACCGTCGAGCAGATTCTTGGTGTCCACCACCACCGGGTTGCGAATGATCCGGCGAATGCGATCAAAGTCGAGCGTCCGGAATTCCGGCCAGCCTGTTCCCAGCACCAGCGCGTCTGCACCTTCCGCCACGGAATATGCGGAGTCGCAATAGCGCACGTTGCCGGTTAGTTCCTGCTGCGCGTCAGGCATTGCAATCGGATCATAAGCCTTAACGTGTGCGCCGCTTTCCATCAGGCTGCGCGCCAGGCGTATGGAGCCCGAGCTGACAACTGAGTTCGTATTTGGCTTGAAAGCCAGACCCAGAAGCCCGACCTGTTTGCCCTCAACTGTGCCCATGGCGCCGGAAATTTTCCGCATGATGCGCGCGCAGAATTCCTGGTTCACTTCGCGGGCAGCGCTCAGGATCTTGAGCGACACACCGGAACCGGCGGCCAGGTTGGCCAGTGAGTCCATGTCTGATTCGGTAAAGCTTCCGCCCAGCGAACCAGGTTGCAGTGATCGCGGAGCGATGCGCTTATCCAGGCCCAGCGCCAGAGACAGGTCAACCGCATCGGCATTGATGCGTTCGCACAAGCTTGAGAGTTCATTGATAAAGGAAACCTTGGTCGCCAGGAAGGCCGTGGACGCCTCCCGTACAAGCTCTGCCGTCTGATGGCTGGTCACAATCACCGGCACGCCGCGCATTACCAGCGGACGATAAAGGGCTTTCAAAGAAGTTACAGCGGCATTGGAGTTGGTGCCCAGTACGATTCGGTCAGGCCAGTTGAAGTCTTCCACCGCGCAACCTTCAGAGAGGAACAGCGGATGGGACACTACCGTGATGTTTCTTCCGGAAGCCTTCAGGCGTTCTTCAATACGCTGCGCCGTGCCCACAGGTACAGGGGTGACCAGGACAAGAATCTGGCCGTGATCGCAATAATTGGCAATCTCCATGGAGATCGCTTCCATGTCGCGGTTAGCGTCTTCGGCCAGGTAGATGATCTCGGCGCGTTGCACCATGGACTGCAGGTGGGTGGAATACATGAGCCGTCCGGAGCGAACGCCGCGGCGGACAATGTCGCTCAAATTCTTCTCATGGAAGGGCAAAATGCCGCTTGCCAGCAAGGTAGTATTGACGGAGTCGCTTCCGTACGCTGTCACGGGCACGCCAAAATCGGCAAGACACGCAGCCACTACAGTTCCCAGATATCCACAACCGTAGACACCGATCTGCATAAACTCTCCTGGAGAAAACTAGAGCACCGGCGACTCGGGGGAGGGAGGGTTCGCCAACTGATCTTTTATTATTTTGTTTGACCTGATGACTTACTCGGGCTGAAGTGATTAGAAGCTTTTACTTAGTACAGACGCAAGATGGTATTAGGACATGTACCAATCACAAAGTTCATGGACGTTCGATGTTTAAAGGCTTTTCTCAACCGCCACGGAATGATTTTCGTGCACAAATACCGGTGCGAGACTAAGGCCCATTCTGCGCACTCTACCTCAGGTTCCGGCTCAATCCATCTTGATTTCGATCTTGTTTCCGTCTGGATCGCGAACCCATGTGGAGAGCCCTTTTCCTTTCGACCCGTTATTGACCTCGGCCGGCGAGGGATCCATCCCTTTGCGCTTGAACGTGGCGATGACATCGTAAATGCTTGATCCTGTGGCAGATAGACAGATATGCTCCTCGCTTAAGTTGGCCGTGGGCGCGGGGTTTGTAGGCGAAGCCTCAAACAAATCGATCAGCGACTCTCCCGCCCTGAGCGTTACCACTTTGTAACCGGCTTTGGCTTTGCCTTCGCTCTCCAGGGTTAGACCTAGGCTCTCCATATAAAAGGTCTTCATGGCGGCGAGCTTCCTGGTTACCAGCGCAATGTGGTCAACGCCTTTATAGGTGAACACTGTCTCTCATTCTGCTGCCTGGCTCCCTTGACGCTCAAGGATATTCTTCAATCGGTACCATGCTGCGCACCCTGAGCCGGAGCCGAATCGGCTCCCGAGGGCCTCATCTGACCTGGGACTGTCTTGCAAAGATCTCCCAACCATTTCCTTTTCTATTACTTACCTGTTGACCTCCGTTTTACCTCCAGTTGAGCCAGCGTGCATTGCCGGTTGATTTCGCAACGGAGCATTGTGCCGTCATAGCAAGCGACCGGCAGCGAGGTTTGAGGAAAAACGCGGCTCCTTCCAAAGCTTTTCCGCGACCCTCCCAGGCCCGGCGCGCGGCGAATCCGTAATCGGAGGTAATTTCAAAATGCTCAACGCTCGGCCAGCAGCTCAACCGTCCCCCAACCCCAGCCCTCGTAACACCAGCTTTCATGAAGCTAAACGAATCCAGCAAAGCATCCTTGCCAACCTAGAAAAACGCAGTCTGGTCTGGCTGGCTGCCCGTACGCCTGCCTGGATCAACTCTGACCATCTCACCCTGCTCGGCCTGCTTTCCATGGCTGCCGCCGGAGCCGCCTATTGGTGGTCAGCGACGAACCCTCTCGGCCTCGTTCTTGTCGTCCTGTGTCTGGCTCTTAACTGGTTCGGCGACTCACTCGACGGAACGCTGGCGCGCTTTCGCAATCACTCCCGGCCCCGCTACGGCTTTTACGTCGATCACGTGGTCGACTCTTTCAGCGCTTTCTTCCTTCTCGGCGGCCTGTCCCTCTCCGGATACATGTCCTCGACGGTTGCGCTCGGCTTGCTGGTCGCCTATCTAATGTTGTCGGTGGAAATTTATCTCGCAACCTACGCGCTGGGCGACTTCAAAATTTCCTACTACAAAATGGGTCCCACTGAATTGCGTATCCTGCTTTCGCTCGGCAACCTTGCTGTGTTGTGGAAGTCCACCGTGCATCTCTTCGGCCGCGCCCACCGGCTCTTCGACGTGGCTGGCACTCTCGGCATCTCCGGCATGCTGCTGATCATGGTGATCTCAGCCGTTCGCAACACAATCCGCCTCTACCGTGAGGAACCTATCCCGATCGGCCAACCGCTTCCGGTTCAGGAACAGGTTCCTGTTGGATTGAAGAAAACCATTCCCGCGCGGTGAATCGTTTGGATCCCTTGCCATCATTGTTTATCGTCGGGCTTCGATCTCCCGATCACGTGCGATCATAAGGATCACCCGATCTCGCCCTGGGATTTGAATCCGATTTGCCTTGGTGCCCGCTTTATTCCTGCGGCTCTAACAGCCCTTTCAGTCTGGGCAGGATATGGAAATGGCTGGGAACAACGGCATCCACTCCACAGGGAACGCAGCCCTCAGCGCTTTTCAACAGCAGCATCACCGGCAGTTGTGGGTTCACCATTTTCAAGGTTTGCGCGGCGGACCAGCCGGCTTCAGTGCAGAATTCGGAGTCGAGAACGACAGCCGAAATTTGATTGTTAAGGCACACGGCCACGGCCTGTTCCGGCGTTGAAGCTGAAATCACTTGATATTCGATGGCGGGGAAGGCCGAGCGCATTGCCCTGAGTTGATAGGCAGAACGCGAAACGCACAGAATGCGGGGTTTTTCCCGACCCGTCATGGCCCGATGTATTCCTTTCGGGCTTCAGCAGCTAAGTGGGTCTGGGTAGTCTCTTTAGGCTAGGGCAGGCTGACCGCGGCAAAAGCTGAAGTCAGTATATAGCAGCATATGTTTGATATCGGACATACTAAGGCCCGATTGTTCGGCATCGAACATATATTTTAAATATGTTCACTTTTGAACAGTAGAAATTTTGAGGAGTGAGTATCCTTTGAGCGACTCCCATGGCATCACCCAGCTCAAACCCGCCAGCTCCCAAATCGTGGCCTTGTCCGCTATGCTCCGGGGCAGGGTCAATTTGCAACATTCTCTGCCGTATGTGTCAAGGAAGCGGCACCAACCCGCTGAACAAGCCCAGCTAATTTTCCGACTCCTGGGCCCCGTGAAGAGTAACAATGTATTCCGCACTGATCCAATCTGTCCGATATCGGACATACGAGGACGAAAGGGGAATACAATTGATTATGCGCTCTCCTGCACCATCCATCTCTTTGTTGAGACAGCGCAGGAGGAGTATGATCAAGCCACATTGAATTCCCCGGCCTCCGCGTCCGCAAGCAAGCAGCTTTTCCCACGCGGGTATTTCCAGCGCTCTGTTGTCTTCATGCACCATTGAATTTCCCGGCCAGCCTCATCCCGGGGGAGATTTCCGAACCCGTAGAATTCTCGAAACAGACCTGATTTCAGGTCACCATGCCGCAACAGAACAAGGAAAAGCGGCTGAGCTGGCGAAATCTTTTGCAGCATGCCAAGGAGTGGCCCATCGCGCTATGAAAGTTCATCTGATCAATCCGAGCAACGTCTCTTTTGGAACAGCGGTCATTACGCCGCGATGGCTCTATGTGCTTGCCGCCGCCACACCTCTTTCATACGGCACTCCCATTCTCGTGGATGAAACGCTTGCTACCACTGATCCTCTGACCATCGAAAAGGGTGACGTCGTGGGCATCGGCATCCATACCGGCAACGCGTTGCGCGGATATGAGCTGGGCAAAATTGCGCGCAAGCGCGGAGCGTATGTGGTCTTCGGCGGCATCCATGCCACGCTGTACCCGGAAGAAGCGGCTGAACTGGGCGGCGCACACGCCGTGGTAAAAGGCGATGGCGATGTGGCCTGGGCCCGCGCGCTCAAGGATTGCGCACAAGGCAAGCCCGAGCCGCTCTATGTCGGCGGCAGGATTGAAGGCAATGAGTTTCTGCCTGCGCGCTGGGACCTGCTCCCGCCCAATAGTTATATGTGGGCTTCCGTGCAAACCGTCCGCGGCTGTCCCAAGCATTGCTCGTTCTGCTCCGTGTGGCGTACTGACGGCCAGCGTCCCCGCCAGCGTCCGTCAGATTCGGTGATCGAAGAGATTGTCAACTTGCGCCGAATCGGCTTCCGTTTTATCGCGCTGGCCGACGACAATTTTTACCCCGTCACATTGACCGATCTTGAACTGGCAAAGCGCCAGAACAACGCTGCGCGCCTGGCTGAGTTGAAAGGGATCCGCGCGGAGCGCTTTGAGTTGATGGCGCGTCTCGCCCAGCTTCCTTCTGACACGGTGTTCTTTACTCAGATCACCATGGAAGCTGCCGAGGACGCGGAATTTCTGGCGGCCATGAAAGCCGCCCACATACACGGCGCTTTGGTTGGCGTGGAAGCGGTAACGCCTGAAGGGCTCAAGGACGTTTATAAAGATTTCAATCTCGCGGGGCAAAACCTCGTGGACCGTCTACGCAAATTCCGCCGGCATGACATTCACATCCTGGGCTCTTTTATCTTCGGCTTGCCCAGTGACCGTCCCGCCACGTTCGCAGCCACTGCCGAAGTGGCGGAGCAGGCGGAACTCACGTTCGCGCAGTTTGTCATGCTTACGCCGTTCCCCGGCACGGTGGACTTTGCCCGTTGGGAACAAAGCATGCAGGACGATACCCGGCGCATTGGCGGCGTTCCGCTCACGCGTGGCTGGCTGATTCCGCAGGCTATCCGCCCGAAATTGTTTTGGACGCATCCCGTAATGGAGGCCGACGAGATCCGCGCGCGCACGCAGGGAGTGTGGGACAGGTTTTACAGCATCCGCGTGATCTGGAAGCGCTCGCACTTCCTCAAGTCGATCAAGGGGCGCCTGGCTTTTATCCTGATTTCAAAACTCTACCGCCGTATGTACGCCGATACCGGCATCGCCACCGATAGCGCACGCGTGGCGTGGTCAACGCGCTGGGCGCGTTGGCTGGCCGTACCGACGCGGCGTTTGTTTGCCGGCCGTCCCATGCCGAACCTGCAGGTACCGCCCCCGGTAGAGGTGGGTTCTTAGTTGATGAGAGTTTTGGCTTGTCCGGGATTTTCCAAGTCATGCGTCTGAGGAGCGGGAGCTATTCCTAAATTTAATCGTGCAGGATAACGTTGAGTAGAGAAGTATGGATCGTCAATTTGCCGTTGTACTCAATGAAGCCCATCTGGCGGAAGCGGTTCATGAAGAAATTGACGCGCGAGCGCGTGGTGCCGATCATCTCCGCCAGCACTTCCTGGCTGATCTTGGGAATCACGGTCTCCGGCGCGGTGCCGTCTTTGCCAAACTGGGCTAGCAGCAATAGCGCGCGGGCCAGGCGCTTTTCACTGGAGTTGAAAAGCTGGTCCACCAGGTCTTCCTGGGCGCGGGCGTTGCGGGCCAGGAGATAAGCTACAAACACTTCAGAGAACGCCTGTTCCTCGTGAAGCACCCGTATCATCTCATCGCGCTCAATCCTGAGTATGGTCGAGGGAACCATGGCGGTGGCTGTAACCACGCGATGAACTTGTGGCGCCGCTATACACTCTTCACCCAGAAAATTGCCCGCCCCCAGCAACGCGACCGTGGCCTCTTTGCCGGTCTTGGAGATGACGCTGATCCTGATCCTGCCCTTCTGCACATAGAACACCGCAGTGGCTACGTCGCCCTGGGCAAAGATAGGCTCTTCTTTCTTCACTTCGGTAATGGTGCGGCCAGAGCCGGCTTTGGCCAGAAACTCCATGGGCGCAAAGAGCCCATTGGCTGCCTTTGCTAGTTTTACTTTTCTTGTTTTTGCTGCTCTTGCTGCTTTTGCTGCAACTACCAGGGCGGCCTTGGCTGCCAGAGCTCCTTTGTCGTGCCGAGATTTAATGAGGGTTTCCACTACCTTAAGGCTACTCCTGTTCCGGGGGCAAATGTGTTCACTATTGAGCACTTTGCACGATTTATGTGCTTTATCGGACAGATGCCAATTATGAAAATTTGGAGTAAAAAGCGAATCACCGGCGAATACTGCCGGCTGAGAGAGGACCATGATTTGTGCAGCCGATTTGTTCTATTGTGCACAGTATTTTTCCGGTTAAAATGCCATGCTTCTACAAGCGGGCTTCGGCACGCCCGCACCTTGGCTCTCATGGCTCCCATTGCGATTGCTATTCCCCGGCACACCACGCGTCCATCGGCACGGATGACCATTCTGCTTCTTCTGCTCTGCCCTTTTCTCTGCGGTATAGCGCGCGGACAAACCAGCGCTGACCAGCGCACCCTCGGGCAACAGAATGCCGGTCAATTGAAGGCTGAGCAGGTAGTCGAGAACCTGGTGCGGATGAACCTGCAACGCGCCCAGGCGCTGCAGGCGTATGAATCCACCAGGACCTACCGGCTGGAATACAAGGGATTTCCCGGGGGCCGCAGCGCCGAGATGGTAGTCAACATGAAATACCGGGCGCCGGGAACCAAGGAATTTGAAATCGTTTCGCAGACGGGATCAAAGATGTTGATTGACCGCGTCTTCAAGAAACTGATGGAAGGCGAGAAAGATGCGTTCGAAGAGGAAAACCAGAAGCGCATCGCCATGAACCAGGAAAATTATGAGTTTGCGCTGGTCGCCTATGAACCCGGACCGCGCGGCGGATCATACGTGCTTTCCGTCAAGCCACGCACAAAAAACAAGTATCTTTTTCAAGGCAAAATCTGGGTCGACGACCAGCAGTTCGCCGTTGTACGCATGGAAGGAGAACCGGCCAAGAACCCTTCTTTCTGGATCAAAGGGACCAGGATTGAAACTCTTTATATGAACGTGAACGATTTTTGGCTGCCGGCGCACAATCATAGCGTTACCGCAGTGCGCCTGGGTGGACACGCGGACTTCAGCATCGATTACAAGGATTACCGCATCACGGGCGCCAGCCCGTTCAAGAAAGTCAGCAGCACGTCGGAGTCTGGCCGGTAAGACTAATCTTCGGGCAATGGCGCAGCAGCGGCAAACGCCATGGGACGAGGCTTTTCTCCCTTATGGCTCTCTTCCACGTGAGACTTGAATTCGGCTGCGACTTTGTCGTTCCTCTCCTGCGTCGTCAGCTTGCCTCTAGCGGAGAAACCCTGGCTGCAATCTGAACAGCGCCAGGCAACTGGGTTCCCGTCAATCTTTTCTGTAACAATTAATTGCGGCATATATTCAGCATCTCACAGATGGGCTGTTTCGGGGTGTGCAATATTGCTACTGCTTTTATTGCGGCTCACTCTACACGAGCCCAATAAGGATTTCAACAGACCCGCTTCTAGATCGCAGATATGCTTCCAAAGCGTCACTCTGCCATTTTAGTGCGTTCTTTTTCTTCAGGCTCCGTTTCGTCCGGCTCTGGCTCCGGCTCATGTAGCAGTGGAGCGGAAGATTTGGCCGCGTAGAACACTACAGCCAGAAAAATCAAAACAATTGCAAACATGGCCGCGAGCAAACCGCGACTGGAAGGCTCATAATTGGGAGGGTAGGGAAAACCAGGCCAGTGCAATTGCGCGAACTCCTGACGATTGTGGACAATCAAATCTTGATTAGAAAACCTTAACAGTTCTGCTATTATCCCTGCACAAAAAGGGGCCCACCATCAAGCCTTAGCGGGCGGCAGACGGTGGGCATGGACGAACAAAATCTCCTTCTACCTGTCTGCCTACGATTGATGGTGCCACGTTAAGAAGTGACACGATCAAGGGTGGACAGAGGAGAAATTTACACCGATGTTAGGGTTGAATGCAAGGCAAAAAAGGGGCCGCGAAGAAAGCAGAGTCAGAGGCCCAGTTACAACTCGGGGAAAGGGTCCGCCGGCTCAGGGAGGAACGGGGCTGGTCACAGGAGGGCTTTGCCCATGAAGGCGGCCTGGGACGCTCTTTTGCCGGCGCCATTGAACGCGGAGAAAAAGACATCCGGCTGAGCACTTTGGCGAAGCTGGCCAGGGCCCTGGGCGTGAGCCTCTCCCAGTTGTTGAAGGGCATTGATTCCTAAGAAATGCGTACCTGCTACGCACGGGGCGCCAGGTCCACCCGGCTACATGGTGAATCTGTGCGGAACCAGCTCATCCCCCGCATGCCACTTATCAAAGTGGATGCGCTGCACGATTTCCAATACTCTCATTTCCCTGCTGGCAGCGACCAGCCGTTGGCAGATCGAACAATGGGACTCCATTACGCCAGGGTTGGTTTTGTCATACCGCAGGACAAACGGGGCTTGCGACAACAGTGGCATTCAGGACGACCTTCCCTGGTTCGAGTGTGAACGCTAAGCAAAATCAGGAAGATGGGCTTCTTTTAGCCGCGTCCCATCCACGCCCGATGCTACAGACCTTTCTTATTACATCCATTAAAAGCGAATTAAAAACATTAATCATCAACATCTTGCAACAGCTTTAGTGCAAGCGACTCAATGCGCTGAGAGTCCAGTGAAATAAATTTCACATTCTCGGATCTTCACCGCCCAGTCACGCGAAAGTTTCCCTCCGGACGCTCCACGGCCAGGCGGACGATGCGCCGCGACTCTCGAGTCGGACGCGAAGCTTCATAGTCCAGGAACTGCTCGATCACCGAGCGGGCATCGCGATATCCCTGGACGATGATGGGGCTGATGATCTGGCTATCAAAATCCAGGGCCGCCGCAGGCAGAGGCTTTTCCGGAGCAATGTTGAAGAATTTTACAAACTGATAGAGCTGCTTGCCGATCTCCAATTCGAGTTGTTCCGGTTTTACGCCCATTTCCGCAGCATAAATCGTACACAGGCGATTGATGTTGGTGAGCATGGCAATATCGGCCTTGAAATTCTTGGAGATCAGAATATCCACCGCGTGCACTCCGACATCGAGAAAAGTCTTGATCGCTCCCGTCTGGTCCGCGCCTTCCAGCGGCGCAATCAAGACCAGAAAAAGCACGTCAGCGCCCAGGCGTAATGCCGGCAGCACTGGCTGGTTGGTCATGATGCCGCCATCCGTCCACAAGCGGCCATCCATGGTAACGGCCTCGTAAGCAAACGTATAGGCGGAAGAAGCCACCGCGGCCAGCACCAGGTCTTGCGGACTCTCAACTTCCCTGCGTACAAACTCTTCATGCGCTCCTGGATCGCTGGCCAGGACCTCAACCGAGGCATTGGAAAAGAAGCGCGCCGCGCCACGCTGAATGTCAGTGGCGGTCATGATCACGCGAATGGCAGAGTTGCGCAGCTTCTCTTCCGGAATGCGGGCACGTAGAAACTTGATGCGATCGAAATTGGGGAACAGGCCGGTGCGCAATGGCATCCGCAGAAAACGGTGGCTGAGTTTGCTGAGCGGGTCCTGCAACAGGCGATACAGCCCGAGCGCAATCAGGATGGCAAAGATCATTGGCACGTGCGGCGTCATGCGGAAGGAGCCATTGTTATTGAGCGGAAGGTGGATATAGGTGAAGCTCAGAAACAGCACGATGAAGCCCCACACCAGCACGTTTGCGCCAAAAGAAACCCAGGTCTTGCGCCAATCCGGCTCCCAATCCCGCTTGCGGAAATATTTAAGGCCAACGTAGCCGACGTAAGAAAGCTTGTCGGCGAAAAGCAAAATGGAGATCCCGGCAACGCCAAGCGCCAACCATGTGATCTTGGGATGGTGCGCGTGCAGGAAGATGCCGTGCTCCTGCATCCATAGCCAGAGAAAGTTGCCGATGCCGGCCGACGCTGCCACCAATCCGGCAAGCAGAAAGATGTAGCGTGACCAGTCAATGCCTAGCGTGGCGGGGGTGAGGTCCATCCAGGCATCGACCAGGGCCTCAGCCTTGCCGATCAGTCCTTCGGAATGGGCGGCGAAGGAAGCAGCATTGATGCTGCCAACGGAAGTAGCCGCAATGATGTGAGTGGGAACCTGTGCGTCCTGAAACGCCATGAGCACGCCCGCCTCATAGGCTCCCCGGGCTCCGCCGCCGGAAAGCACGACGCCCACACGGGACGAAAAGGCCGCGGGTCTTTTAGCCGTGGAGATTCGTGCGCGGAATTCCTCGCGCACAACGTCCAACTCGGCCAATGCGACCGCGCGATGCGGCTTCGTGATGCTGATGGGCATGGTCAGGCAAAGCTTAACCCAGCTTCCGGCAAAAACCTATGCGCAACAGTGCTGCTCCGTATGGGCAAGCATTGCAACACGTAAAAAGCCCGCCGGACGAATCCGGCGGGTGAAGAACAATTGCTCGCAGGTTAGAACCTGAAGGTAAGTCCGAAGCGAACAATGCGGTTGCCCAGAGCATTGCCCACCACGTCATTGGTCACGCTGGGATCGGCGAAACCAACAAATGGGGCCTGCTGGCTCCTGGTAAGACCGGCATTTTCTATGTTGGGATCGATGCTCTGGAAGTTGGGGTGATTGAACACGTTCTGGAGAGTCGCATTGAATTCCAGGCTGGCGCGTTCGTTCATTTTGATGTTTTTAAACAGACCAAGGTTGGCGATGTTGGTTACGGCATCCTGCGATAGGTTGCGCCGGGCGCCAAACGGTGTGCCAAAAATGCTCTGCGCGGTGGAGGCGTTGATGATGTAACGAACGGCGTTCTGTTGCACCGCTGTTCCATCCAAGCCCGCCTGTACGTCCTGGCTGAAGGTGAGGAGCTGGTTTGCCGGCATGGTGCATGAGCTGCCGAAGAAGCCGCAGGCATCACCTGCGAAGATGCCCACGGCGGGGGCCGGAGCGCTCAAGCTGCCGATAAATGGGCGCGCCAGATCAACTCCAACGTTGTTCAACAGCCAGGTGCGGTCATAGTTGTTGCTCGGTGCGGTCAGAAAGGCTTCACCGAATGTCTGGAGCGGCGTGTAACGCTGGCCGGACGCCCAGATATAATTCGCTGAAACAGCCCAGCCTCCCAGCGCATGGCCAAAGAGTCCATGCTGGCTCTTGAAGAAGGGCAGCTGTTCTGTGGCCGCGATGGAGAACTGGTGCGGAATATCCAGGCCGGAGTAGGAGTACTCGCCGCGGCCCGTGTTCCATGGGTTCTGGGCAAAGGCCAGTGTTGTACCGGCGACTCCTGAGCTGAAAATTTCGCTCACGTTATCGAGAGTGTGGCTATAAGTGTAAGCAGCGCGCACACCGAGTTGTTTAAAAAGATTGTTGGCGCGGAACTCGGCTTGCAGTCCGTGGTAGTTGGAGAAGCCTCCATTGTTGCGTTCCAGCACCAGGCCTTTCGAACAATCGGCACGGCCCAACGCGGGATTTGTTGTCTGTCCTGGGCCAAGCAGCACCTGGGGACTGGTACAGCCAGTGAGCCCAGCGGGCGCGGTAGAGTTGCCGGTCACAATGGGATTGCCGTTCACGGTCTGGAAGAGGTTATAAGCGTGGTTGCCTACGTAACGCAGCTCCACGGCTGAGTTGCGGGTAATTTCGCGCTCGAAACCGAAATTCCAGCTGTTGACTTTGTCAGGGCCAAAGTTGTTGGAAATGGTTACTTCACCCGCGCCAAGGCTGCGCGGATCGAAAACCAGCTTCTGCAACTGAGGTGAGAGTTCAGCCCGGACGTCAGGCCCGAACGGGTGTGCGGGCAGAATCATGCTGGGCGTAATCTGCGAGCCGGTAAACGTGTTCAGGAAAACCACCGGGGCGGAGTTGGCGATGTTGAGATAGATGTTGTAAAACGGCGGATCATAGAGGAAGCGATAGCCGCCGCGGATGACGGTTTTGCCATGCCCGGTCAGGAATCCACCCCAGTTCGGTGTATAGGCAAATCCCAGGCTTGGACCGAAACTCTTGGTCGGGGCGTCCAGCTTAGGAGAGGTGCGTTGTGAAAGAGGAATGTCCTGCCGCCAGAATGCTGTAGCAGGATTGCTTTCACGCTGAGTGGTCAGATCATTGAATAGGTTGGCCGGCTGTCCGTAATAAGTCCACGTCAGGCCCAGGTTCAGAGTGAGGTTCTGCCTGATCTTCCAGTCGTCACCGGCATAGAGGAAGGTGTCATGCTCGCGAAAATCCAGCGTCGGCGTTCCGGCGGCGATGCGCACACGGTTTGGCGTGTTCGCGGCAAATGACTCCCAGTCAGCAAAACGAAACGCACCGTTCAGGTTGGGAAGGAACGTATTGGGCGAGCGCTGATAGGTATAGTTCACGCCCGCTTTGAAAGTGTGTTTGCCTCTGACATAGTTAAGGTTGTCCTGCGCCTGCCAGGTGTTTACGATGCGCCCCTCAGGGAATGCGCCGTTCAGGCCAAACGGCAGGAGACTCGGGTCAGTGAAGGTTGCGCGGCTGATTGCTTGATCAACACCGGTATCAGACGGGATAGTGCCGATGGTATTGGTGGCGAAAACAACATTCAGCCGGTTGAAGCCAACGCGGAATTCATTGACCACGTGCGGGCTGAAATTGTGAGTGTCACCCAACAGGACAGCCTGGCTCAGGGCAGGTACGCTGACCGGGAATCCGGCCGCAGCATCACCAAAGTCGAGATTGAAGTTGTTGCCGCGATTAAACAAGTACCTTCCCATAATGGAGTCGTTACCCAATTGCAGGTCCACACGCGTCACCCAATTGAAATTGTGCGTATGGGTCGGCAGTGTCCGTTCCACTCCGCCAAGTTCCACTCCCGGGCACGCAGGATTGTTGTTCAGGAACGTGCCGAACGGAGTGGGATTGCCGGAAGAAATTGCATAAGGACCGAAGGACTTCAGCGCGGCCAGGCTCTGGCTTCCGGGAAAGCAAGCAGAGAGCGTGGCGATTCCGTTCAGAGTCGGTACGTTGCCGGCGCTGGTATAGAGGCTATTTTGCGAGATGAGCTGCTGATCAAACCCGCCGAAGAAAAACATTTTGTTCTTGATGATCGGGCCGCCGATGGAGAATCCGCCAAACTCGTCATTGGCCCGGGGAATCGATTTCAACGCTACTCCATTCGCGTCCGTCGCGAACCGCTTCTGGAAATTGGTCATGGAATTGAGAACAGTGTTGTTCTCATGCTCATAAACGCTGCCGTGCCAGGCGTTGGAACCGGATTTTGTGATGATGTTCACTACGGATCCGGCATTGCGTCCGTACTCCGGACCAAACTGGCTGGTCACCAGAATGTATTGCTGGACGAACTCGGTGTCTGATACGAACAGGCCCGGGCCGCCAACGCTGTTGTCATTATTGTTCTGACCATCGATCTGCTGGTCATTGTTGCGGCCGCGCAGGCCATTCACGGAAAATCCGGTGCCGCCATTGGTGTTGGAAAATCCGTTGTCGCGTGCGGCCGATACGCCGGGAATAAACAGCGCCAGATTATCCAGGCCCTGGTTTTCAGTTACGCCGGCAAACGTGGTCAACTGCGTGCCGGAGAAAGTGTTGGTCACTTGAGACTGTGTCGTCTCAATCAAGGGAGCGTCGGCAGTGACTTCCACGGCGGTTGTGACTTCGCCCACGGTCAGGGCAATTGCGCCCAGCCCGCTGTCACGGCCCGCAGCCACCACAATATTGTTCTGCACGGTGGTTTTGAAACCTGCCGCGGTCATTTCAACTCTGTAGGACCCAACCGGAATCAGATTGAAATGGAATGAACCGGAACTATCGCTCGTGGTGGTGAGCGTGGCGCCGGTAGCGTCATTGATCGCTTTCACCGTTGCTCCGGACACCACTGCCCCCTGGGGATCAGTGACTGTTCCGGAAATAGATCCTTTCACAACCTGGGCCAGGGACGGGACCGCGAACAGCAAAACTACTGTCACGACAGCAAATACCAGTCGGTTGACTGGGTGTTGATGATGATTCATGTGCTTCTCCTATGAATGCTGCGCATGAGCATGTATGGCGGCGCAGCGTACTCTTCAGGAATGCAATTGCCGTTCCAAGTTTGGACATCCAGAGAAGCTCTTGAGCGCGCTGTGATCAACAGCAAAACAGCGGTGACGAAAAGTACGGAAAAAGTGTCCGGCAGAAAATAGCGGACAATCTTTAAACGTCGTATTACGAATCAAACTCGGCAAAGAGTGATGAGATGCTTTCATTTTTGGAAAACTACTCCGCGACTTCTACGCATTATGGGAGTACGTGCAGGATCCGCGATTCATTCTTATAAGGCCTGGTGATAGAAGTACCTTACTTCTTCAGAAAAAAGATTGTGACCATTTGTTTATCGGTTCGTCTAACACGCCAGAGGAAGCCAACCAGGTGTAGTGTATGAGCACATTAGAAGGCGCAGTGACCAGCGGCAGATTGCCAATTAAAGAAAGCGGACGCACGGTGTTTGTTCCGCTGGATGAAGTTGAATACTTTGAGGCATCAGGAAACTATGTGCGTGTGCATGCGGGCGAAGCACATTATCGTGTGCGCGAAAAACTGAGCACAATGGAGACACGGTTGCCGGAGCGTGACTTTGTCCGCATACATCGTTCAGTCATTGTGAATCGGAATCGGATACATGAGTTGCGAAGATCGTTCAGCGGCAAATATCTTGTGACTCTGGTTTCCGGCAAGCAGGTCACGCTAAGCCGCAGCCATCGCCAGCAGCTATCGGCATTGAAGGAACCCTACTAAGGCCACTGGGCAGTCGCGGGCGCGATGCACGGGCCACAACAATAGGTTTCATCTGCTGCCCCTGATTTAGTTAGGACGTAAGGGGTAAATGGCAGAGTTGCATCGCGTAAGGTTGCTGTCCGGCTTCCTCTCTCAATCTGAGTTGCTGCTCGCAAAGTGGCTGATGGCGTGGGCGCAAAGCAGGTCAGGCAACTCCGACGTGAGGCAACTTAGAGATTGCAGGGTGAATCCGATGCACCGAGGTGACTCAATGCAATTCAAGTTCTTATTCGCGATGGTGATGGCCTTTGCCCTTTCACTGGGCGCTATCGCACAGCAAACTGACGACGGAATCAAACAGGACACCAAGGATGCCGCGCACGCCACCGGCAGGGCCGCGAAGAAAACCGGTCACAAAATCAAGAAGGGTTCTAAGAAGGTGGTCCACAAATCCGCCAATGCCACGCGGAAGGGCGCCGAGAAGGTAGAAGACAAGAGCGCGCCCGCTCCAACCCCGCCACCCCAGAAATAAATATTCTGGGAGAAGGCGGCTGTGCGCTTATTTCGGTTGACGGCTTGCCGTTATCGGACTTAATATCCGCTTAGCCGCTTCGTCCGTGGACTGCATGCATAAACTTGCAAAGACTACCGCCCGGAAATCCGTTTCCGGCGAAGTCGTCATTCCGGACAAGCTCTATTTTCGCATCGGCGAGGTCAGCCGCCTTTGCGGCCTCCCCAGCTATGTGCTCCGCTTCTGGGAAACCGAGTTTAACCAGCTCAAGCCCTCCAAGAGCGGTACCGGCCAGCGGATGTACCGCAAAATTGACGTCGAAAACGTCCTTCGCATCAAGAAGCTCCTGTACGACCAGGGTTTTACGATCGCCGGAGCTCGGCAGCAACTGCGTGCAGAAACCAAGCGCAAACAGTCCCCCTTGCCCTTTGCCGTGCCCACGCCAGGTCGGGGTGAGTTAAAACAGGTCCGTCAGGGACTTAGAGAGATCCTGGGGATCCTCAGTTCCCGTCATTAAGACAGCAAAAATTGGCGTCGGCCCCGTTCTTCAAGTGGGATGGACGACATCGGGTGGGGCAGTGACTTAAGATTTCCCCGCTCCCTGGGAAAGCTGAGCTGCATCCAAAAAAGGTAGCTATAATAGCGTTACCTCACCTTTGCAGGCGTTTTTCGTCTCAATAAGGAAAATAAAGGTCGGTCTGATGTCGAAAAAGATCCAAGTTCTCCTCCTGACCAGCTCCATGCTGATCATCGCTTTTGTCATGATTGGCAGCCTGGGCGTGCATGCCTCCGGCGCCAGCAGCAGCGGTGACGTTACCCTCAAACACATTGGCGTTTACAGCGAAGTTCTTTATCGCGTTCGCGCCGAGTACGTAGAAGAGCCCAACATGAGCTCGGTCACTAACGGCGCCCTGCATGGCCTGCTGGAATCGCTGGACGCTGATTCCAGCTACCTGACTCCCGCCGAATACAAGGTATTCAAGCAGAAGAAGTCGGAAGGCAAAGCGAGCATTGGCGCCACCGTCTCCAAGAGATTCGGCTATGCGGCCGTTATCTCCGTGATTCCCGGCGGTCCGGCGGACAAGGCCGGCCTGAACTCCGGAGACATCATTGAGACCGTGGAAGGACTGAGCACGCATGATCTGTCACTTGCTGCAGTGAAAAGCCACCTTGTGGGCGAGCCCGGGTCGCGCCTGGAATTGATTATCATCCGCACGCGAAAGATTGAACCACAGAAGATCACCGTGGTTCGCGACGTCATTAGCCTTCCCGCCGTAACCGAGCAGATGGCGGCGGACAATACGGGCGTAATCAAGGCCCAGGTCCTCACGAAAGGCAAAGCAGCGGAAATTGCCGACAAGATCAAATCGCTGCAGAAGAAGGGTGCAAAGAAGCTCGTGCTGGATCTGCGGAACAACTCTGAAGGCGACGAGGATGAAGGCGTAGCTGTGGCCAATCTCTTCCTGGGCAAAGGCAACATCGGATCTCTGCAGGGCCAGAAGGTTGAGAAAGTAACATACTCGGCTGATCCGCAAAAGAAGATTACTGACCTGCCGCTAGCCGTAATAGTCAACCGCGGCACCGCCGGCGCCGCTGAACTGGTGGCTGCGGCCATCCTTGATAACACCCGCGGTGACGTACTGGGCGATAAGACTTTTGGCGAAGGCTCCGTACAGAAATTGATTGAAGTGCCGGATGGCTCCGCCCTGATTCTCTCGGTCGCCAAATACTACACATCGAACGGTAAGGTCATACAGGATACCGGCATCACGCCGAATATTCCTGTGGCGTCCAATGACGAAATTGTTGCCATCTCTGATGACGATGACAGCAACCCAACCGATGAACCGCAGAAGACGCAACCCAAGGAAGATGAACAACTGCGCCGGGCGATTGAAGTTTTGAAAACGAAAACTCAAAAGAGCTAGGGCCCATACCTCTGTTACAAGCGCGCCTTACGGGGCGCGCTTTTTATTTAGGCAAAAGTACATGTTGTGTTTCCGAGCCCGCATGCCCTGCTGGCATGCGGGGTCGCCTGGCGAACCATGCTATTCTGGCCTTGATCTCACCTCCTTCCATGAACTCTGTTGCTGAGCCTTCGCCAGTCAAAGTAGCTGGGAAACCGCTGGTGGGGAAGGTTGTGTTCAGTGCGCTGGTATTGACCACGGCATTTCTGGGAACCATGGCAGGCCTGCTGATCGTTTACTCCACTGACCTGCCCCAGATTAGCGAATTGGAACGCTATCGCCCCAGCACCATCACGGAGTTATATGACGACCAGGGACGCCAGATCGGATCGTTTGCTTTGCAGCGCCGTGTGCTGGCTTCCTATGACGACTTTCCCAAAGTCCTGCGTGACGCCATCATCTCCACTGAAGACAAAACATTTGAAACGCATTGGGGCATCAACTTCTGGCGTGTCCTGGGCGCCACCTATCGCGACATAACGTCCAGTTCGCGACCGCAGGGCGCTTCCACTCTGACCATGCAGCTTTCGCGCAACCTGTTTCTTTCTCCGGAACGCCATTTCAGCCGCAAGGTGCAGGAAGCGATCCTGGCATTGCAGATTGAACGCCGCTTCACCAAGCAGCAGATCTTCACGCTCTATTGCAATCAGATCTTTCTGGGCCATGGCGTCTATGGTTTTGAAGCCGGCGCGGAATACTACTTCAACAAGCATGCAAAGGACCTGAAGCTGGAGGAAGCCGCGCTGCTGGCAGGTTTGCCGAAGGCGCCGGTTTCTTATTCGCCGATCAATGCACCCGACAAAGCTCTGAAACGCCGCAACCTGGTCATCAACAACATGCTGGAAGACGGCAAGATCACGGCTGAAGAAGCCGGCCGCGCCAAGACTACAGCGCTCCATTTAAACATACAGCCTGACCGGTCACCCGCCCCTAACTTTGTCGAGGAAGTCCGCCGCTTTCTGGAAAAGAAATACGGCTCGGACGAGGTGCACGAGGGCGGCCTGCGCGTCTACACCTCGCTTGATCTCGACTTGCAGAAAAGCGCCACACAAGCCTTGCTGGACGGACTGGCTGCGTACGAGCGCCGCCACGGATGGAAGGGCCAGTTGAAAAATGTCGTGCAGAATGGCGAGGCCATCAGCAAATATCAGGACGCGGACTGGCAGAAGCCGGTCGCGGTTGGGGATTATATTCATGCCCTGATCGTCGATATCGGGCTGCAATTTTGCAAAATCAAGCTTGGACGCTACAGCGCTAGTCTGGGTCCGGCGGAACTGACATGGACCGGACGCAAGCTGCCGAAGAACCTGTTCGCGGTGGGCGATATTGTTTACGTCAAGGTCCTTGGCCTGAACTCTGACGGCTCCGCAAAGGTTTCTCTGGAGCAGGATTCAGGCGCGCAGGGAGCTTTGCTGGCAATCGACAATGCCACGGGCGACATCAAAGCCATGGTCGGCGGCCGGGATTACGATGCGTCGAAATTCAACCGGGCGACGCAGGCATCGCGCCAAGCCGGATCGTCCTTCAAGCCGTTTGTCTATACCGCGGCCATCGATCAGGGCGCGGAACCGGATGACCTGATCCTGGACGCGCCCACAACATTCAATAGCGCGGGCGTTCCTTATTCACCACGCAACTTTGATCGCAAGTTTGAAGGCAACATCACGTTGCGCCATGCGATGGCGGAGTCACGCAATGTGCCGGCAGTCAAATTGGCGCAGCGCGTCGGCATGCCCACGGTGGCCGACTATGCGCGCCGCTTTGGGATCACGTCACCCATCCTGCCATTTCTGCCCGTCGCCCTGGGTGCCGCCGATCTCACGCTTTACGAGCAAACTTCCGCGTACACGGTATTTCCCAATGACGGCCTGCGCATTGAGCCGCGCTACATTCGCAAAGTAACGGACTATGAAGGCCACTTGCTGGAGCAGGATTTTCCTGACGCCAAGGATGTGATCAGCCAGCGTACGGCGCGGACCATGGTTTCACTGCTGGAAGAGGTGGTGAAGCACGGAACCGCAAGCAGCGCAAAAAAACTGAACCATCCCATTGCCGGCAAGACTGGAACCACCAACGATTACACCGATGCGTGGTTTGTGGGCTTCACGCCCAGCCTGACCTGCGGCGTGTGGGTGGGCTTCGACGAAAAAAGAAATCTGGGAGAAAACGAAACCGGCGGCCACGCTGCCCTGCCCATCTGGCTGGATTTTATGCGCGTGGTAGTTTCCGATCCTGCGCGTAAAGACGAGGCTTTTGCGGTTGTGGGCAAGGAAAGAAAGAAGCCGGCTGCGATCAAGCGTGCCGCGATCACGCCGCCTCGCCATGCTGGCGATGCAGAGGCCCACTAGTTGCTGCGCAAAGTGATCAAATATTTTTTCCTTGGCCTGGTGCTGCTGCTGGTGTTTCTCTCCTCGGCGCTGCTGGCCATGCGCTTTGCCATTCAGGGTCGCGAAGTGCACGTGCCGCGGCTTACTGGCCTTACGCCGGCTGAGGCGGAACGCGTCGCTAACTCTGATGGCCTGGTCCTCTCCGTGGAAAGCAGGTTCTACAGTCCTTCCGTGCCTGCGGGAAAAATCATTTCGCAGTCGCCCGCGCCGGATGCGACCGTGCGCCGCGGCTGGAAGATTCGCGTGGCGGCCAGCCTGGGAACGCAGCACGCCGCTGTGCCAAATCTGATCGGGCAAAGCCAGCACGCTGCGGGAATCAATGTGAGCCGTCGCGGCCTGGAAATCGGAACGGTAGCGGCCATACACCTTCCCGGCGCGGCGCCAGACACGGTGGTAGCTCAGTCTCCGCCGCCAGATGCGGTCGAAGTTGCATCGCCGAAAGTAGGATTGCTCTTTGCCGCCCCCGACAACGCCCAGCGCTATGTAATGCCGAACTTTGTGGGAAAACCTCTGGCGGATGCAAACGTTGCGCTGATCAAGGGCGGCTTTACGTTAGGCAAGGTTCATGCCATCGGTGGCACTGACCTTAACGCTGCGGGTTCGCCGGGAATTATCGTGCGGCAATCTCCAGCGGCGGGACAGCGCGTGGCGGCAGGGGCTACGATCAGCTTTGAGGTGCGGAAGTAGGAAACCCCGGATTTAACCACAAAGGACACGAAGGAACACGAAGCTCGGGTTTGACCTATCCTTGGTTTCGTTTATGTCACGAGCTAAAGATTGAGGCCAAAGACTTAGGATCTTAAAATTCCCCCTTTGTGTTCCTTCGTGTCCTTTGTGGTTAGTTTCTTTCGAGTATAGCCGCGAAAAATCCATCGCAGGGATGAACGCCGGGAATGGTACGCAGAAAATCGCCGCCAATCAGCTCATCAATATTGTTCCAGACCAGCTCTCCCGATTCCCGCAAGCGCTGTAACTCAGTTCGAACCGGAATGATTTTGAAATCGGAACCAGCTGGCAGGCATGCGGCAATCACCTGCTCATTCTCTTCCGGCTCCAGAGAGCATGTGGAATAGACCAGCCTTCCGCCCGGCGATACATGCCGGATGGCGGCGCGGAGAATTCCAATCTGGCGAGTTTGTAGATCGAGAAGATCTTCGGGCTTGAGCTTCCATTTGATCTCCGGATTGCGCGCCAGTGTTCCCGTACCGGAACAGGGGACGTCGGCGAGGACGCGGTCAAAGTCGGCGCCGTAAGGCAGCGCCAGCGCGTCCGCCGTAACTACTTCTACGTTTTGCTGTGGTGCCAGTCTCCGTAGTAGCGTTGCGCGATGCGGATGCAGCTCAGTTGCGACGATCTCTGCTTCAGGCAGCCGCGTGGCCATAGCGGCGGCCTTGCCGCCGGGAGCGGCGCAGCAATCAAGAATACGCCGGCCCTTACCGACCAGGGCAGCTACCAGTTGAGAGCCTTCATCCTGGACGGAAACCTGGCCGTCGCGGAATAGTTGTGTCGCAGTAAGATCGCCTGAGGTCACGACCCGGGCAGTGGCCATCAGAGCGCCGAGCGCAAGTTGAATGCCTTGGTCGAGCAGCAAGGCTTCGACTTCCGCGCCGCTTATGCGGAGAACTGTAGCAGGAATACGCTGATCGTATTCGCAGACCAGCTTAGCGTTGATGCCGCCAAGTTCCTTTATCCATCGTTCCACCAGCCACCGGGGGTGCGCCAGGGTGGACGCTAGATATTCCACACCGGTCAAATTCGAAGCGTGCGGGTTATAGGCAGCTGATTTTATTTTGCGCATCACGGCATTGACCAACCCGGCGGCGGAGACTTTTTTTGCCTGCTTTACCAGTTCCACCGTTTCATTCACCGCGGCGTGGGCGGGCACTTTCGTGAGGAACTGTTTTTGATAAACCCCCATGCGCAGGGCCGTCAACACTTCAAAGTCGAGCTTGCGGAAAGGCGTAAAACTGAGATAGGCGATGGCCTCGTCCAGCACCGAGCGCCAGCGCAGCACGCCCATGACGATTTCCGTGGCCAGATTGCGATCGACCGGGGAGAGTTCGTCGAGAAGAAACCCGTGCAGCAGTTCTACCGCATACGCCGACTCGCGCTCCACGCGCAACAATATGTTGAAAGCCGCCACGCGCGCTGGAGAGACAGCCACCGGTCAGACCTTCCTTAGTTAAAAACGTTCCTTAGCTAAGCGTTCTTTAGTTAAGCGTTCTTTAGTTAAACCAGTCGCTCGCCGGCGGCAGGATGATAGCCGTTGATGAACTCCCGGGCAGCCATAACTTTCTTTCCTTCGGGTTGGAGTTGCAGGAGTTCCAGCACGGTGCGTGTGCCACATCCTACGAAGAGCTTTTCATCGCCCACGCGCAGTTCGCCCGGCTCCAGGTTAGACAAAGTGTCTTCCGGCCTGGCACCGATCAGTTTCAAACTCTTGCCACGAAACTGCGTGTAGGCTCCGGGCCAGGGCTGAAAGCCGCGCAAACGATTATAAATCTCTGTGGCGGTGCGGCTGAAATCAACAAGCCCGTCTTCTTTTTTGAGGATCGGAGCAAGTGTGGCTCTTGCGTGGTCCTGCGGAACCGGCGTGAGAGATTTGTCTTCCAGCCCACGCAATGTTTCGACGATCATGTCTGCACCCATTTCAGCCAGCCGCGGCGCATAGGTAACAGCCGTATCCTCCGGACGAATGGCCATTTCTTTTTGCAGCAGAATATCGCCGGTGTCCAGGCCTTCATTCAGCAGCATGGTGGTGACGCCGGAAACGGTTTCACCCTGCGCGATGGCCCACTGCACCGGCGCGGCCCCACGATATTTCGGCAGCAATGACGCGTGCACGTTGATGTTCCCAAGTCGCGGCAGCTGAAGCATCCAGGGCGGAATGATTCTGCCATAGCCGACCACGATGATTGCATCCGGCTGCAGGGCCTTGAGCCGCGCCTCAAACTCTTCGTTCTTTTTTATTTTCTCCGGCTGGATGACCGGCAAGCCGAGCTTCAATGCCGACTGTTTGACCGGCGGGGCGGTCAACGTCATGCCGCGGCCCTGCGGGCGGTCGGGCTGGGTGACGACAAGTTGTATTTCGAAGCCGGCGGCGGCCAGGCGCTCCAGTGACGGCACGGCAAACATCGGCGTGCCGCAAAAAATCAGCTTCATGCCCACTCGCCGGCGCGTACCAGCTTTTTGATTTTGCGCTTGATCAGGTCACGCTTCAGCGCGCTCACATGGCTGATAAAGAGCCTGCCATTCAGATGGTCGGTTTCATGCAGGAAAGCGCGGGCCAGCAAGTCATCGCCTGTCTTTTCAAACCAGTTCCCTTCCACATCCTGGGCGCGGACGGTCACGATGTTGGCGCGGGCCACGTTCTCGTGAAAATCGGGCAGGCTCAAACACCCTTCTTTCCCATTCTGCCTGCCTTCACGGCCAATGATTTCCGGATTCACCAGAACGAGTTTCGCGTTGGGATCTTCTTTGAATGTGGTGTCGATCACGGCGATGCGTTTCGCGATGCCGATCTGCGGGGCGGCCAGTCCGACGCCGTGGGCCGCATACATCGATTCAAACATGTCATCGACCAGCTTCTTGAGTTCATCATTGAATTCGGTGACCGGTTCGGCCGGCCTCTCCAGCACCGGATCACCATAGACTACGATTGGATAAATCATTCGTTCTGCTAGAACTCCCGCAATTGTTGTTGATAGCCTGCAAAATTTCGCCGGGTTTCAGTGATGGAATCGCCGCCAAATTTTTCCAGGGCACAGCGCGCCAGCGTGAGCGCGACCATGGCTTCAGCGGCAACGCCGGCCGCCGGGACCACACAGACATCGGAACGTTCGTAGGCAGCCTTGACCGGCTCGCGGGTGGCAAAATCCACCGAGCCCAGCGGGCGCCGCAACGTGGAAATCGGTTTCAGATAGCCGCGCACCAGAATGTCCTGCCCGTTGGAGATGCCGCCTTCGATTCCGCCCGCGTGATTGGATGCCCGGGTAAAGCCGGTGAAGGGCGTAGGACTCTCTTTTCTATAGCCGATCTCATCATGCACGGCGGAGCCAAATGAAAGCGCGGATTCCACGCCCGTGCCGATCTCCACGGCCTTTACGGCCTGCAATGACATTACAGCCATGGCCAGCATCCCATCGAGGCGCTCGTCCCACTGGGCGAAGGTGCCGAGGCCGGGAGGCACATTGTGTGCAACGACTTCAAAAACGCCGCCAACGGAGTCCCCGGTGCGAAGAGCTTGATCTACTTCAGCTTTCATGCGCTGCTCGGAGTCCGGATCAGCGCAGTTAAGTAAAACTTCCGACTTGGCATGCAGCTCCTGGAGTTTTTCCCACGGCACTTCCGCGTTCGCAAGCGTAGCCTTGCCGACGGCGATCACGTGGCTAAGCACTTCCATACCAAGCTCGCGCAGGAACAATTTCGCGATTGCGCCTACTGCTACGCGGGCGGCAGATTCGCGCGCGGAAGCGCGTTCCAGAATGTATCGGGCTTCCGGAAAGTTGTATTTGAGGGCACCGGCAAGGTCGGCATGTCCGGGCCGCGGAGAAGCTACGCGCTTGTGCTTTTCAGGATCGCCGGCCTCAACCGGCAACGACTCCTGCCAGTTTTTCCAGTCTTTATTCTCCAGCAAAATGGAAATCGGCGAGCCGATGGTCTTGCCGTGCCGCACGCCGGAGACAATGTGGACGCGATCAGTCTCAATCTTCATGCGTCCGCCGCGGCCAAAGCCCTGCTGCCGACGCCAGAGTTCACGATCGAGGAACGCCTGGTCGACGTTCAGGCCAGCGGGGACGCCGGAAAGAAAAGCCACAAGGCTCTCTCCGTGCGATTCTCCGGCAGTAAAGTAACGCAGCATGGGTCAGGACGAACCATTGATTGTATCCGATGATTATGTCGCTTCGCTCCAAACCGCTTTAAGGTTGTCGTCTTGGATTGGGATCTCTTCGGCTCCTGTAGCAGGCGGCTCGGCGCGCAAGTCGGCCGCGCCGCTTAAGCACGCGGCCCTATCGTCCTAGTGATTTGATCTTCGTACCAACTCAATTGCTCAACACTCTTTTTGATTGCCTCCTCGACTTGCCATGAAGCAATTTCCAACTCGTCAAAAAGATTCTTATGTTCATCAGCTACCCTTCGTGTGCCCTTGTATTCCCACTCGCTTTTTGAATTTCCATGAATGACGGAATCCCGCGCGTTAAGGAGATCGATGAAAAACTGCACTGGTATTGGAGCGCCTTTGAACCGTTGATTTAGCCTCTCGATCTTTTCAATTGTTGAACCCGTTTTCCCCATGCCGATTTTCTTGGAGTAGCGCGTTACCCAATGGTCTATTCTTGTCACAAGCGCAGCTATCGCAAGATTATTTGCAGCAGTTCGAAGGTCGTCATAGTACGTTTGTTGGTATCGGAACTCGTCCTCGTCAAGATTCAAGCGATCGCTATCCTCTTCGCGTTCGATTCCTTCCAGGCTGAATTTGTGATTTGCCCTAACTAACGCGTTGAATTCAATCTGGAGCGGATTGGGAACCTCGATCAATTCGTCAAGAGGATCAGAAGGCAGGTCTTTCGGGTCGATTGCCATGTGGCTCCCTACTTTTCTTCCAAATGGGATCTGCGATTTTCGCCTGTGCATAAGTGTACTTGCAATTTTCCGCCAGCGTGCTTCAAGCCGCGATAGAGAGATAAATCGATAGGGAAGAAAAAAGGCGAGCTGACGAGGCTCGCCTGGACGAGAAGGGTTGCGAGGGACATGAAACTTCGAGTGACGGTCGACCGATGATCGCGGATCAGGCGGCGTGACGGATCTTGCTGCGTACTTTATCGCGGGTCTGGTCGTCGATGGACGTCAGGTTGTGCTGCTCACGGCCATGCTGTTCGGCCTTCTGCAGGACTTCGTCCGGACTGGAACCCTTGGCTTCCCAGGAACATCCGGTAAAGCCGGCATCGGCGCAGCGGAAAGAGTAATTTTCGTTTCCTTTATTAGTGCTGTCGGGCTTAGTAATAGTGGCCATTTTTTCCTCCGCCCTTAATTGTGCCGCGAATCCAGAGCTGAATGGGGCAAGATCGAAAGCTGCTGGTGGAAAATCGTGAACAGCTGCCGGGGCAAGGCGGACGGCGCGCGGCGAAGAATGGGAGGCAAGAAGAAAATCGACGAATTATTGGTGGCGGCCTAGGACTCGAACCTAGGAGCTCGGGTTATGAGATTGTGATTTCTTGCCGTCCTGGCTCGTCTCAACAACTTGAAACTGTGCAGAGTGCCCGAAAGCTGTCAGGAATGACCGTAGTTCGGGCGTAACTGTTCCACGTTTTGTTCCCTGTCACCAGATTGGGGCACAAGTTGGGCGCAAATTGCGCGTCGCTTTGGAGGTGCCGGCCCTACTACCCCTCGGGAGGATTAAGCTCTTAGCCTAATGGTGGGCGGCGTAAGTCCAAATTACTATCCAGAGTACCCCAATCAAAGAGGCCCTTCGGATCATGAGACAATCCCAAACAAACGCAAAGTGGCTTTCGGCAATAATCATAATTTCCTGCTTACTAATAGTGAGTTGCGGCGGCGGTGGGATGGCTCCTCCGCCACATCTGTCAGTAACACCAGCGGCGGCTCGTGCCTCCACAGATTTTTCACTAAACCAATTTACACCTGCTTTGTTGACTGCGACTTACAGTGACGCGACGATCCCTGCCGACGTACAATGGACAACCTCCAACGGCTGCATCGCGCCCGGCAACAACCTTCAGAACACCACCACGGTTGTTTGTAATTTCACGTGCGGCACCGGCTCGGCAACCGCAACGATAACTGCGACGGCCAAAGGTCAAACAGCAACGTCCTCGGTCGCATGCACTTGGCAATGAGCGACGGTACACAAAAGTTAGCAGGGCGTCCAATTTGGTGGCGGCGGTAGGACTCGAACCTACGACCTACGCCCAGGGACAGCTCTGCTGTCCCGTCAAATAAAAGCCGAGACCGTCGGACCTTTCTTATCTCAAGCGAAACTGCCCGATTAGAGCCGGCCGCTCGGCGAGAAGTTGTTCCAAATGACTCTCCGGCCACATCTCTATGCGGAGCGCGCGGTCACTCTGGTTGTTCTTTTCTATTACGGCGATGGCGTCTGCGGTGAAGCGGCCAGTCGTTGCGATCACCAGCACGTCTACTTTCGGGTCCCAAAGTGCCATCTGCTCTTTCAGGGTAGAGACTTCAGTCACAGAAATACTTTTCTTCAGCCAGTGCTTGCATTGAATTATTACTCGGCTGCGGAAGGTACCTCCGAGGGGATCATTGAAAACACGGGTAACCGAAAGGTCTCGGCCTCGATCCGGGGCGTTGGTCTGTGTTAGCCAGGCGGGGTTTTCGTATCCTGGAGTGTTGCCGATGAGCATAAACATCAACCGCTCGAATCCTTCATCATCCAATGATTCCCATTTGAGTTTGGTGGAAACCGCGCCTCGCGGTGCTGTCGATGCCAGCGAAGCCAAATCCTCAACGTCGACCGGCACTGGCTCATTTTCGTCGTAGAGACCTTTCGTGAGGCCAGTCTTGGACGAAGGCCAGTCTGAGTTGATAATGTCCCTCAAATCCTGAACCATGCCGAAGAAGAGATGTCGACCCAGGTTGCTCCAGCCGGCAGGGCGCGGCAAAGCACTGCCCAAGAGCATTTCAATAGCCCGGACCTGATCTTTTAATTTATCCCACTCGGGGTCGGTGATCTTTTCGTTTGTTGGTGCGTCTGCCGGGGTTTTTTCGTGAAGTACGCGCAAGGTGTTATCGACATCCGCGATCAAGTCACCCATAGCGCTTCGAATCAACTGGCGCCGTTTCTTGACGAGTTGATGGCGATACTCGGCAAGTTCGCGACCGGGGGCTTCAATTTCCCGCTCAACTATTACTTGGGCTTCAAGTTCGCCGATCTCTTTTGCATCAAACCTACTCCGCCCAATGTCGTCCAAATCCAGGGGCACGCTGATGGGTTTCCATCCCTCGATTTTGGGCAGTGCCAGCAAAACTTCACGATACGCCCGAAGGCGTTCGTCGTACATTGGGTTGGTTCTAAAGGAAAGCCCCTCCGGAATCAATTGCTTAATTTCCGTCCACAACCGTTCTAGTTTCTCCAGATTTGCTTCCGTTGCTTCGAACTGTCGCAATGCTGAATTAATAGGACTTTCCTTCGTCGGTTCGGACAAGAAGACCTCCGCCTGCAAACTGTCCCTTCTGGAACAATTTGGTGGCGGCGGTAGGACTCGAACCTACGACCTACGGATTATGAGACCGTCGCTCTAGCCACCTGAGCTACGCCGCCAAAAAGGGTGAGGGGAAACTGGCAAAAAACAAGCTGCGCGACCTGGCGTCGGCAGCAGGTTTGATTGTAAAGTCCTTCGATTTCCGCTGTCAAACTTGCGCCTGCGCTCCGACTCAGAGCCGACGTTGGGATCGAATTCTATGTCGCCCCGCCGCGCGGGGCTTGCGATCTTTTTCTCATGTAGCCCACCGCTGCGGTGGGCTCAATAATTCCGCCCTGCGGGCTCGGATCAAATATTGGCGAGTGAACTTCGGAGGCCAAGATGGCTTAGCGGGCGACGAGAGACGACGAAGTGATTCTATTCCCATTAGGCTTGGTGGAATTTGTATTTCTCTGGCGGTACTACAACGATCGATCCAAGGATTGACGCAACGTCTAGCTGGCCGCTGAATACTGAGGAATACGGTGCTTTTATTCACGTGCTACGCTTCGCTGTGCACAAATCAGCTCTGAGCACAGATCTTCGAATTCCACTTCAAAAACCAAACGAGCGACGGACGGAGCGAGTCCGCTCGTTTTCTTGTGGGCCGGTGGGGCACTCAACCATATACTGAACCTACACAAGGACGGTACCACATGCTCCACCTCACCGATGAGGACCTCATTGCTCGGCTCAGGAATTTCGAGGACCATTTCGTCGAGCGGAAGACTTCAGGAGACGACAAATACGATTGGATAAAAACAGCCGTCGCATTCGCCAACTCGGCACCGATTGACTTCCCATGTGTTCTTTACATTGGCGTCAAGAACAATGGTGATGTCGAAGAAAAGCAGGTGGACCTTGACGGGCTGCAAAAGAAATTCAATAAAGAGATGGCGTTCGTGTACCCGAGAATACCGTACCTTCCCAAAGTCTTAAACATCGATGGACGGCAATGTCTAGCGGTGATTGTTTCAGGCAGTCCAGAACGCCCTCATTTCACCGGCCTTGCCTATGTGCGACGTGGATCTCAAACCGTTGATGCGTCCGAGGAACAGTTTGCGGGCCTTATTGCTCAACGCAACACGGTGGCTTATCAGATTCTTCTTTGGAGAGACCGTACTGTTTCCTTCTACATGACCAAGCGTGATGGTGATTCGCCTTATACCGGTTCAAGCTTCACAATTGTTGACTGCAATCAGTTCTACGTGACTCTCGAAAAGGAAGGAACCATGCTCTCATTTGCGCTTCGCAATGTTGATTTGTCGTTCGATCATCGAAATAATCGACCGTCGATTGGAATCAGTTACAAATAAGAACAACGACAAATTCTGTTAGCGGAAGCAAAGGGCTGGGCTCAGGATTTAGTAAGCAAGCCTCAAATCCAACCCTTCAAAAGAACCAAAAGAGCGAAGCATGGGAGTCGCTCATCGCTGCCCACGGAGAGTGGAGCAGGTAGGGCTTAGTCCTCTTCCCTCGATATACCTTTCACAGTCCAACGAAGGAAAAAACCACTGGAGATGATGAGGAATAATGCCGCTAGTGTTGACCAAAACAAAAAATCTCGAGGAATCAGCGATAACGCACCAAGCAACAGACCGTCGATGCCTAGCCATAGGCCAAGCATCCCGAGTCGCGTTCCCAACCTAATCGCTGGATCGGCGTGTTCCGCTCCTGCTCGGAGCTCACCGAGATATTTCTGCGCAGGCCGTAATTTCAAATCTTCGTCTAACCCAATCGTCGGAATTCCCAGTGCACTGCGGTACCAGAAACTCATCACAATCGGATTTCCATCAGACTGTAGCGGGTCGACGTTCTTGGCCTTTCTACTGTTGTAGGTATCTAAGAAATAATCGTCAATTTCGCGATGCTCACAGACCACCGATCTCCCATTCCGCATGTTTTCGATTCTCACTAGAGTTCTCGGTCTTAGATTCGGTTGTTTGTTGCACCATACCCATCCATTGGTAGATTCTTCATGAAGGGCGGCGCGAATATGGAAACGCCGGGTTTGGGGATCTGACGCTGTTCCTTGAATTGTCACGTTCTGACCTTCCTACGTTTCTTGCTAAAACGCGATGAGTGCGAATTTTATACCTTTTGCAACCCGGATGATCTGGTCAGCGAGAATCGCAGGCGAGGGCGCCTGCGCTCCACAAGCCAAAATGCCATCAGAGCAATTAGCAGCTGGCAATTAGTAATTGGCCAGATTTGCGCTTTGCGGAGGGGTTTCGAAATCAATGGATCGCACAATAAAAAGAGAGAACAAAAAAAGTAGTTGCATTCGTTCTTTATTCGTGCTACAAAATGACTAGTCCGCCTGCCCGGCGGGCTGTTTCTGGGCGACCTGCAACGTGTTTTTCAAAAAAACTAAGGATCGGATTCAGGGGAGAGGTGTGTCTCTTTTCAGGCGAAGCAATTGGCAACTAGCAACTGGCCAGAACCGGAAACTGCTTGCGACCCTCTGCCGATTCTTGGGTGGATTGGGTGACCTTGGGTGGAAATGGGTGGACATAGGGGGGTAGGGGCGGGGGGCTGGCTGAGCGGACAGGCAGAAGGCTGCAAAAGTTCGTGCTGGATCGCCGTCATCGGAAGAAACACCTTTACCACAGAGGGGCACGGAGGACCACGGAGGCCAGACGCAAAAATCCCGCCTTGCGGCGGGAAGTCTGCTTAACGTCAATGTCGGATTGGAGGTGCCTACTGACTTGTTGATTACCGATTGCGGGCTTGCTGGGGCATCGCCCTTATCGGCGGCAATGTTTCCAATGAGTATGTTTTCCCTGGTTAGCGATATTTGGTTCTAGCGGTATTTGCCTCGAGGATCCAGCGCCGGGTTAGATTTCGATGCCATGGCGGCGCGTTGTTTGCGGAATTCCGGAACCACCACGGCCTGTTCGATCAGCGGGACGTTGAGCGCAGCCAGCTTGGCGGCCAGTCGAGTGGCGTTGCCCTGCTGACCGTTCTTGTTATAGGCGGCGACCAGGGCGCGCATGGAGATGGCGTTGGAATCGTCTTCTTCAAGGTGATTTACTGCCTCAGCAAACTTGCCCGCTGTGAGCGCCATGACGCCGGCAGCGCCGTGAAAAGCGTTGGCGATGATTCCGTCAGCGTCATTGGAGTCAGCCAAGGTTTGCAGTTGCGTGAGCGTGGCGGCGGCCAGTTCGCTGTTGTTATCGGCCAACGCGCGCTCCACGCGGGTGCGGAGCACAGCCGCCAGCTCTTCATTGAGCAGCGACTGCGGAATTTTGTGGTCCTGTTTGAGGACGGCCTCAGCTTTGGCCAGCAAACTCAGCGATGCGGCGCCCTCAAGCTGGTACATCGACATGCTGCGGTAGGCTTCTGCTTCAAGGTTGGCGAAATCTTTGGCGTGCGCCTGTTCGGCTACGGCGTTGAAAGCTTTGTCGGCTCCGGCCAGGTCGCCTTCGCGAACATAAGACGCGGCCAGTTGCAATGACCAGACTACTTTCTGCACCGGAGATCCGGTGGCAATGGCCTTGGCATATTCAATGCGGGCCTTTTGCTGGTCGCCCATGAGGGCGTAGGTATCGCCCAGGCCGAGTTGCGATTCATGGAACGTGGGATCGATCTTGAGCGACATGCGGTAGTGCGTAAGCGCGTCTTCGAAGCGTCCGGCCATGCGCGAGAGTTCTGCGAACGAATCCTGCGGGTTGGGTTCATTGGGAACGAGTTCGGTGTAGCGCTTGATGTCGGCAAATGCTTTTTCGAAGTTGCCCTGCTTGGCGTAGCAATATGCGGCTTCGTTCCAGGCGTCGGCAAACTGAGGATCGATCTTCATGGTGCGCTCAAACATGGCGACCGCGCGCTGGGACTGGTTCTGGTTGAGTTGCAGCCACCATCCGGCCAGCCAATGCAGATGCTTGTCATTGGGATAGCTGCTGAGCGCTTCATTCATGGCCTGGATCGCAGGGACCCAGTGGGCCTGACTGGCGTTGGCCAGCCAATCGATGATCAGTTTTTCTTCCGGGCCGGCAGAGGCGCGCGTAGCCAGCGCTTTTTCACGCTCGGCTACCTGCTCGGTTGGATCCTGCGAGAAGAACGTGAGGAAAATGTGTCCCAGGGCAAATTGCGGATCGGCCTGTACGGCGCTGCGGAAATTATCCAGGCCGTCCTGGGTATGCAGCATCTCCATCTTGTGCATGGCTTTTTCAAATAAGGCATGCGCCTGCGGCGATTTGGTGGAAATATGCATACCCGTCGGCGTGTCGTGGGCGAAGGCATGGAATGTAAAAATCGTGAGCAGTGCCAGAATGGAAACCTTGATCGACTTCATCTGTAACTCCTTGAACGCTTCTGCCGCCCCCGATAGTGATGATCGGGCCGCGCGGCAGTTGTGGCTAATTGCCCTTAAGGAAATATCCCTGCTCCAGCGGGAGCTTGCCGTCAACTTTCAAAACGTTGACGCGACCATTAATGGAGTAAACATCCACCAGACCAACCGCGCCGGGAATGGCTTCCACCGATTTCAAAAGCTCATCTTCCGACCGCACGATGATCACTCCGCTGGCATGAGCGGCCAGCAAGGTCTTAAATTCCTCCACCTGCATGTGGTAGAGCTTCTCGATCGCCGTCTTCATTTCCGGAGTGGAAGGATCGCGCAGAACAAGAATCACCGGCCGCCCGTCTGGCCATCTGTGATTGTCAAACTTGAACACCTTCGCCAGGTCCGTGTTCGACAAGCCAACCGTCTTATTGGTCTTGTCCACGATGACCGCCAACTGCCTGGCTTCACATGAAGCCACCAGGCCTGCGGCCAACAATAACAAGACACAAATTCGGCGTCCGACAATCATGACTGAGCAGTTTATGTTGGAAGTTCACGGAAGATAAGATTACTGAGGTAATAGGGCCTTTAATTGCAATGGGTTGGAAGGGGCTGGAAGGGGCTGAAAGGTGGGCAGGAAGATCGGCCATCGACCGAGACGAGCGCAGGTTTATCGATTCAAGTCTGCCCTATCTGCGACCATCCGCGAAATCTGCGGCAAGAAGGTCTTTCTTCAGTTCTGCCAGCGTCTTGCCTTTCCAATGCCGGGTAAAGTTCTCCACAGTCATCAGAGTGCGCGGGTACATATGGTCCACATACATGGTGCCGGCAAGATGGTCGATCTCATGCTGCAAAATGCGCGCGTACCAGCCACTGGCTTCAATGACTTTCGGCTCTCCTCTTTCGTCCACACATTCCACGCGCACGCTGCGCGCACGCGGCGTGAGCGCCATCAGGTTTTCCAGGCTAAGGCAACCTTCAAAATATTCAATGCGCTCTTCGCCAAGAAGCGTGATTCTAGGATTGATGATCACGTGAAATGGCACCGACTGGCGCTCGCGTTCGGCCAGTTGCTCCGGCGTCCAGTCTTTGACGTATTCGGGGCGGTCCTCAATCACCGCCAGTTGAATGCCCTGTCCGATCTGCGGCGCGGCTAAGCCAACGCCCGGAGCGGCATACATAGTCTCTTTCATCTGCTGGATCAGCTCGCGGATCTCGCGGCTGCGTATTTCATTGGGACGCAATGCCCGCGCAGCTTTGCGCAAGACAGGCTCTCCGGCTTGAACAATGGTGAGTGGCAATTGTTTCTCAGTACCAAAGCGCATATTGTAAACGGATGCCTTCATGCGGACGAATTCGCAGGATCGAGCAGTTCCTCGTGTCCCCTCAATGTCTTCGATTGCATGCGTACCTCCTCGCGCTCAGCGCCATTCTTCTTGGCCTTCGTGTTCCTTCGTGTTTCTTCGCGTTTTTTGTGGTTAAGCTTCTCACTCCGTCCTGATCGATCTTGTCTCCCAGTGATAGCGCAAAGCCAGCAACCGCAAGCCGAACCCGCACACGGAACCAACAATGGTTGAAACTTCGCGCGGTAGCTTGAGCGCGTCACACAATAAAAACATCGCTGCGCCAAACGCGGCAGCAATGGCGTAGAGTTCACCACGTTCAAAGATCTTCGGCGTGCGCCCGCTGAGCACGTCGCGGATGCATCCTCCACCAACAGCGGTAGTCGTACCAAGCAAGAACGCCGGCAGGCGGGTCATTCCAGCGTTGAGTGCCCGCGTGCTGCCGGCTACGGCGAACAGACCCAGTGCGGCGGCGTCAATAAAGATGATGGCCCGCTCCGTGTTTTTGCCGATCCGTTGGGCGAACACCATTCCAATCACGGCGCCCGCCAGCGCGGTAATCAGATAGCGGACATCGGCAAACGCCAGCGGCGGACCTTTTTGCAGGATCAGGTCGCGCGTAATGCCGCCGCCCAGCGCTGAAGCCAGCGCCAGCCCGGTCACCCCGACCAGATCGTACTTGTAGCGTGTGTCGCGTACCGCAGCCAAAGCTCCGCCAAATGCGCCCACGAACACGCCAAGAAAATCGATCAGCGAAAAAAGCTTGTCGATTGGAAGATTCACTGGTTTGCCATCTATTGGGTCGCCGTCCATTGTAGCGGGCTCGCCGTCGCGCATTTACCCGCACAATTCGGTCAGCAGGTAAATTGAGTGTTACATTGCGTCTTCCACGCGGTTTGGAGCGAAGGGACACTCTATTCCGGTAAGGCCCTGCGGCGAGGCCGAACACGCGCCGAGCCGCCGGCTTCGGGAGCAAATTAGCTCTCGGCTCGGGCGACATCCTCAAGCGGTTTGGAGCGAAGCGACATCTTTATTAGTTCACTATCACCACGTGGTTTTGGGCAGCGGCTTCGGTAATCTTTCAGGCGCGGCACAAAGAGACGATGATGTCTTCATGCCACATTTTCCCCAAACGCCAACGAAGACGCGGTCTCCGCGAGTCCGAGTGCCCAACAACGAATCGATTCGCTTCAACCTCGGCGGCCAGCAGGTTTCCGCGGTGCTGCAAAAGATTTCCCTTACCGGAGGCCTGGCCGAATTTACCGGCAGCATCGGCAGCGCGACCATTGCCGAGGCCAAGGTAAACACGCTCTCTGGCCCGGTCAGCGGGCTGGTGGAATTTCTTCCCGCTCAGGTCGGATCCTGCACTTATCCTTTCCGCTTTATTGCGCTCAGTGATCAGGACTATGAACGCCTGAACTCCACGCTGCAATACATGCGCAAGCAGGGTTTTGGCGACTAGCGCACGCTCCAGATAATCAGCTCACCGCGGCAGGCTGTTCTCTGCCGCAATTACCTCATCTGCGCGTATTTGTGTTCTCATAGGTATGGCTTTGGACGGCCGATGGCGTACAACTCATCACCGCACCGGGCGTGTCGAATCGTCCATAAGCAGCGAAACGGAGAATCACACATGAAACTGATGCGACTCACAACTTTACTTGCGGCTTGCCTGTTTGCCATGGCGGCTCTGGCTCAACAAAATCCTCCGGCGCCGGCAAGCGGAGACCACAAGCATGGCGCGCATATGGGCCCGGGCAATACTGACGACCTCATGAAGGAGCTCACGACCAAGCTGAACCTCACCGCGGACCAGCAGACCAGGGTAAAGGCCATCGTGGACGAGCATCACCAGCAGATGAGAGCCACAATGAACGACCAGTCCCTGTCAAAAGAAGACAGACATGCCAAGATGAAGGGCATGCATGACTCGGTGCACGCCAAAGTCCGCGAAGTTTTGACCGACGATCAGAAGCCGAAATTCGATGCCATGGTAAAAGAAATGGAAAGCAACATGCATGGAATGCACGACAAAGATCACGATCACAACCACGATAAAGACCACAAATAAAAAGCTTAAAAAAAACTTCATCTTAAAGGACGTTCGCATTGCGGACGCCTTTTCATTTTTCGTTAAATCTCTTCGGCAGGAAATCGCAATACAGAGCTGCTCCTCGCCCCGAAAATTCCGTGCTGCTGAAGCAGCTTCTCTGCCGAAAATCTTTCTTGCCATCGTGAGCTGCCTTGCCCTCCTCTGGACGAAAAGAAGCATCTCAAAAGAACTGGCCGCACCACGCGCTAAGGAGACCAAGTACCGATGAAAACTATCAGGACCGCATTCATTTCCTGCACATTCTTGTTCGCATTGGGGGCATTCGCACAATACCCAGCCGGCGGCCAAGCGACACAACCCATGCAACCGCAACCTGGCATGCAGCCTTCCCAACCCCAACCGTCACAGGCGCAACCGGGGCAAGATCAAAACGCACAACCGGGACAGCAGCCGGGAGCAACTCAGTCCCAGGGCTCATCCGTTGCCGGACGCCCCAGCATTGACGATCAGGTCCAATCTCTGGCCCAGCAACTGAACCTTTCCGCCGACCAGCAGGCGAAGGTGAAGACCGCTCTGGAAGACCAGCATGCCCAGGCGATGACCATTGTGCAGGACAATTCGATGGCCCGTGAAGACAAGATCCAGAAGATCCACGTGATTCGTGAAGGCACCATCAACAAGGTCCGCACTACCCTGAACGACGACCAGAAGAAGAAGTTTGACGCGCTGTTGCAGCAGCAGGATCAGCATGTCCAGCAGCAACAACAGGCGCCGCCACCACAACCCAAGCAATAAGCAAGCGAGCTTCCTCCGAAAAAGGCGCCTTGGGAAGGGCGCCTTTTTTCTTTTGTCGCTACTCCATACCTGCCGGAACGAGTATCCTTGGCTGAAAATATCGTTTCTCAGGAAAACCAATGCATCTCGCCGCCGGCATTCTGATCGCGCTCTTGGCTTCGCAGTCTGATCAAAAACCAGAGTGGTGCCGCGATCTGCCTCGACCCACCTACAGCAAACTGGAACGCCTAAACGTGTCCGACAAATGGTTTGAGGTGTATCGCATACGCCCCGGCCTGTTCGCCATTTACGAACCGCACCAGCAGGAAGAAATCATTTCCTACCTGATCGTCGGCGAAAAACAAGCTTTGCTTTTTGATACCGGCATGGGAATCAGTAATATCCAGAAGGTGGTGGAAGGTCTCACCAGTCTGCCTGTAAGCGTGATGAACTCCCACACGCACAATGATCACGTGAGCGACAACTGGCGCTTCAGCAGAATCTACGGCATGGACACAGCTTTCACACGGGAACATGCCAGGGGCACAGTCGCCGCAGCGCAGGAAGAGATTGTGCCCGGCGCAATCTGCGGCGAGTTGCCGGCTGGCTTCGATCCTAAAACTTACGCCGTGAAGCCATTTCACATCACGGACTGGATCCGAAACGGCTCAAAGATCGATCTCGGCGGGCGCGTGCTGCAAGTGATCGCTACTCCAGGCCACACGCCCGATTCCATCTCGCTGTGGGACGCGCAAAACAAACTGCTCTTCACCGGCGACATGTACTATCCCGGCGCAATCTTCCTGTTTCGCCCGGAAACCGACCTCGATGCTTATGAAGCGTCTATAAAAAAGATGGCGGCGCTGGGAGCCACGCTTCTGCTGCCAGCGCACAACGCGCCGGTGGCCGATCCGGCTGACCTGCCTCGCGTTGTGGCAGCCATCAAACAGGCTCGCAGTGGAAAAATAAAGCCGGTCAAAGCAGAGCATTGGTCGGAATACAAATTTGAAGGATTCTCTTTTTTGTTACAAAAGTAGCTGGCCGTCCTGCCCAATACATGGGCTTTTGGCTTCTGGCTTTTGGCCTTTAGCCAAAACGGCTTGCATAATCCGCTTTGACTAATTGCCAATTGCTATTTGCTAATTGCTTCTTTTTCCAGCAACGCTCTCTTTCTCTTCGCGCCCCACCGGTATCCAGCCAGAGTGCCGTTCTTTTGCACCACACGATGACACGGCACCACCACCGCAACCGGATTCGAGCCACATGCGTTGGCCACGGCGCGCACCGCGTTCGGTCGTCCGATGGTCTTCGCCAGTTCGGTGTAGCTGCGCGTCTCGCCGGATGGTATGCGTTGCAGTTCTTTCCATACCATTTGCTGAAACGCAGTGCCGCGCAGGTCGAGCGGAATCTTTATAGGCGCCGTTGATCCTTTCAGCAGGTGCTTTACCTGAGTTGCCACCGGCTCCAGGCCTGCATCGTCGCGATGGATCTCGGCCGCCACAAAGTCATGCTTAAGTTCACGCAGCAACGCGGCTTCGCTTTCTCCAAACCGCACGGAGCAGACGCCGCGCGCGGTGGTGGCGACCAGCAGCTTGCCCAGCTCGGTTGAGATTACGGTGCAGCGAATCGCAACGCCTTCACCGCCCCGACGAAAAGCCGACGGAGTCATTCCCAATTGCGCCGGAATGCTTTCATATGCGCGGCTGCTGGAGCTATACCCAGCTTCATAGATTGCTTCCGTCACGCTGCCTTCGCCCAGAAGCGCCTGGCGAAACTTTCCTGCCCGCCGCGCCTGCTGATACTCCCTCGGGCTGATTCCCAGAATGCGTTTGAACAGCCGTTGAAAATGAAACGGGCTAATGGCAACGTGGCGCGAAATGGCCGTCAGGCTCAGTGTGATATCTAAATTCTCATCAATGTACCGGCAGGCCGCTTCCACTTTTTGCGTTTGCGGGTTGCGTTCGAGCGGTGTGCAGCGGCGGCAGGCGCGGTATCCCGCCTGTTGCGCCTGCGTGGGCGAATCAAAAAACTCAACGTTCTCGCGCTTTGGCCGGCGGCTGGGGCATGAAGGACGGCAGAAAACGCCGGTCGACTTGACCGCGTAAACGAACCGGCCGTCAGCCTTGGCGTCACGCGCCAGCACAAGGGTCCATTTCTGATTGGGGCTGCCTGATGTCATTTGTAGTTGCATATGTATTTTCTCCGCAAACCCACTCTACGGTTTGCGAAGAACATCGGCTATCCGCTGCTTGCGCTCAAAACAGTTTAGCGTCGAGATCAACCTCTTGCGAAATAAACGCAAATCCTAGCCATCTGGCGGATGCGCCTGCTCCCGTAATTCTTTCATACTGCAATTCACAGAATAAAGACACAACGAAACAAAGCACCAAAGAGGAAATTTGTATGGAAAACATCTGGGATAAGCTTTCGAACGAATTGGCGGAGGTTACGGCCGCAGCGGGTAAATCAGTAGTGGCCGTGCATGGCACGCGTCATCCTTCCAGCGGCATCGTGATTGGGAAGGACGCAGTTGTCGCCGCCAGCCACGCGGTCCGTCGCGATGATGAGATCACGGTGATTACCGCGCCCGGGCAAAGGCTCTCAGCACGGGTCAGCGGACGCGATCCCAGTACTGACCTGGTGGTCCTGCGCCTGCAACAGGCCGTGGATGCGCCGGCCGTTCGCTGGGCGTCCACCTCCAGCCTTCGCGTCGGCGAATTTGTGCTGGCGCTGGCACGCACACGCCGCGGTCACGTGGTCGCGAGCTCCGGGATTCTTTCCGGTTTGATCAACGGCCCCATGCGTACCTGGCGCGGCGGGGAAATCGACCAATTCATTCGGCCCGATCTGACGATGTATCCGGGATTCTCCGGCGGCCCGCTGGTCAATCACCAGGGAGAACTTCTGGGCATGAACACCGCGGGACTGCATGGCTCGGGCATCACGGTGCCCGCGGCGACCGTGCAGCGTGTTTCTGCTGAACTGCTGGAGAAGGGCGGTATCCAGCGACCCTACCTGGGCCTGGCCATGCAAACTGCGCCGCTGCCGGAATCTTTACGAACTCGCTTGAATCTAACGGCCAATGAGGGATTGCTGGTGGTCCACGTTGAACCGGGCAGCCCCGCGGAAAAGGCCGCCATATTCCTGGGCGACGTCCTGATCAAGTTGGCTGACAAACCGGTGGCTGACACCGATTCTGTACAACACATTTTGCGCTCTTACAAGCCCGGCGATTCGGTTGAAGCAAACTTGATTCGCGGCGGCGCAATGACCACGATCAGCGTGCGCCTGGAAGCCCGGTCGGCATAACGAACGACCGGACTAGCGAACGACCAGCATCTCGCGCTGGACCGAATGATGCGGCAATTAAGAATGGACAAGAGAGGCGACATTTCGTTGCAGGTGCTGGTGATCGCAGGTACATCCGCACGCCGGTCACATCTTGTCGGCTTGACCTCCAGGGCGCTGAATGGCGTGAATGTCATTTCCGATTCCCGAATTTCATCTGCGAGATTTGCCGCGGCCAAACCCGACATCCTGGTGGCAGATCTGGACACACCGGCCGGGGCCGCCGCGATGCTTGATTTCCTTGAGGACGCTCCCGCTGGAACCGGTTCGGTGGCTCTGATCGACGACCCCGATCCAGTCTGGGTGCGGTCTGCGCTTCGAGCGTCCATTCATGCCGTCATCTCGCGTGACGCAACTGCGGAAGATATGCAAATGGCACTGCAGGCTGCTGAAGCCGGCTTCGTACTTCTCCATCCCACTTCTGTTCGCGGCCTGTTTCAAAATAATCCATTGGCCGGCACGAACGATCTCGGCGTGGATGGCCTGACTGAAGATTTGACCGCCCGCGAATCCGAGGTCCTTCGCCTGGTGAGCCTGGGCCTGGGCAATAAAGAGATTGCCGGCCGCCTCGCGATCTCCGAGCACACCGCGAAATTCCACATCAGCTCCATTCTGAGCAAATTGCATGCAAGCAGCCGAACTGAAGCCGTGAGCCTGGGAATTCGAAAAGGCTTGATTCCAATCTGAGACGCAAAGCATGTCTGGACGGCCATCGAACCCATTTGAAATCTCTTAGCTAGCTCGGCAAATTTGGCGTCATTGGTGCGCTGTACCTACGGTCACTGGAAACTCGCTCCAGACCACCTAAATGCAGTCCATATTCCTTCTTCTACTCTGAATCAGTCCACTATCTATCTCGTCCTAATGCCTTAGCCCCCATGAGAGGAATTCACAGTCAGATGCATGGTATCCTCTGAATGCCATTCGTCTGCGAACGCTCACTTTAGAGCAGGAGTAAACGAGAAAGATGTATTCCCCCTCTTCGACTCGGTTGCGCGTGCTGTCGTGGGTTGTCACATTTCTGCTGCCTGCGGCGGCCTGGAGCCTTGCCAGGTACAGCCTGTCCTATTTCCATCCCGGTGTGGGAGTGTTTTTTATTGCCGCCGCATGCATTTCGGCGGTCATCGGTGGCCTGCCCGCCGCAATCGCGGGAGCGCTGCTGAACACAGCTGCGCTGGTTGGATTTTCTTACCTTTACCAGCCGGAAATTTCAACCACCAGCAACGAACTCTGGGCAGCTCTGCTGATCGCCGTTGCCTTGGTTGTGGGTCTGGCACGACAGAAGTGGTCGGCGGCGGAAATGGTCGCCGGCAGGCTCAGTACTGACCTTGCTCGTCTTCGTGATGAACTGGAGTCGCAACGCAGCGACCTCAAGCGCTTTCACGATCTCAGCGTGCGCCTTTCCAGCAACCTGGAATTGCAGCGCCTGTTGAATGATGTTCTAACTTCGATTGCCGCGCTGCAAAAAACTGATCTGGCCATGCTCCTGCTGCTGCCGGAGCGCTCCAGCAAAACGCTCGAGGTGGCGACCTTCGCCGGATTCACCGAACAGCAGATCAAGTCTTTCGGCGAGCTGCCGGCTTCGTTTTTTTCTCCTGAGCGTCGTGTATTGATTGAAGACATTGAAAAATCCGGAACATATTTTCCCTTTGTGGATGCGGCCACAGGAGTCGGCTTCCGGTCGGTTTTCAGCATGCCGATCGTCAATACCCGCGGCGATGCCCTCGGAGTTGTGGTAACTTTTTTCCGCAAGCCGCATACTCCCAGTGACCGCCAATCGAGGCTGGTGGAGCTTTACGCACGTCAGGCCGCCAATGCGCTGGATAATGCGCGCCTTTATCATGATTCACTGCAAACCTTGGCGGTAGAGCAGCAGCGTACAGCGGTCCTGCGTTCTCTGGCGGAAGCGTCCGTCAAAATCAATTCAGTCTTTGCGCTCGATTCATTGCTCCAGGTAATCACTGACCAGGCGCGAAATATCATTGGCGCGCGCCAGGCACTCACCACGCTGTTGCCGCGAGGAGCGTGGAACCACAGCATTACCTGCGTGTCTGTTGCGGAAGGGCAGGCGGCGCTTGAATTCGCGAAAGAAAGCTCTGAAATGTTCATGCTGGCGTGTAACCTGAACAAACCGGTCCGGCTGAATGCAGGAGCGCGGGCCAACGCCTGGGGCCCGGTACGCCGCGCCACTGACGCCACGCGCTATGGATGGCTGGCCGCTCCGCTGCTCACACGCGACGGGCGCAATCTTGGCCTGATCCAGCTCTCACAAAAACTAAGCGGCGAGTTCTCGCCTGATGACGAAGCCATCCTGGTCCAGCTCACGCACATGGCGTCCGCGGCCATTGACAACGTGCGGCTCTACCGTGAAGCGCAGGAGCAGATTGCTGAAACCAGGCGCGCGCAGGAGATGCTGGAGCGCGGCAAAGAAAGCATGCAACTGGCGCAGCAGTATGTGGGCATTGGAATCTGGGAATGGGACCTGCAGACCGGCGAACTGGCGTGGTCGGATGAGATCCGCCGCCTGCATGGAATCGAAGTAGAAAAATTTGACGGCCGCTACGAAAGCTGGATGGAGAGCATAGTGCCGGAAGACCGGCAGCAGGTACACCAATCGATCACCAACGCCCTGGCCAGCAACAGCGAGTACGAAGTTCAATACCGCGTCTACATGGCCGATAAAAGTCTGCACTGGCTGGAAGCCCGCGGACGCATCATCGTAATGAGTGACCTGCCCGTGCGCATGCTGGGCGTGGCCATGGACGTCACTTCGCGCAAGGCAGCGGAGCAGACGTTGCGGCAGTCGGAAAAGATAGCCGCCACCGGGCGTCTGGCTGCAAGCATTGCACATGAAATCAATAACCCCTTGGCCTCCGTGATGAACGCGCTGTACATTCTGCGCACCAACTCCCGGATGCCGGAGTCGGCATTGATTTACGTAAAGACTGCGGAGGAAGAACTGGCCCGCGTGGTGCACATCACCAAGCAGACGCTCGGCTTCTATCGTGAGATATCTTCCCCGGTGATGAGTTCTGTGCCACAGCTGTTTGAAGAAGTGCTGGCCGCGTATGACGCACGGATCGAACAGGGCCGGATTACCATCCACAGGGATTTCAATGAGGTCGGTCCGCTGGCTGCCTTCCCCAGCGAATTACGGCAGGTGTTTTCCAACCTGGTGTTGAACGCAATTGAAGCCATTTCAGCGCCGGGAAATATCCATATCCGGGTGCGGCATGGGCACGATGGGCAGGGCCGAGCGGGCATACGGGTTACCGTAGCGGACGACGGTTGCGGCATACCGGCAGAAAACATGCCGCAAATCTTTGAGCCGTTCTTTTCTACGAAAGATTCCAAAGGCACCGGACTGGGCTTGTGGGTAAGCCAGGGAATTGTGCAGAAACACCAGGGCAGCTTGCGTGTGCGCAGCCGTACCGATGAAGTGAGACACGGCACTTGTTGCAGCGTCTTTTTACCTTTTGCCACCAACGAAGCTACTGCAGAAGACGAGCTTTTGACGTCCGGCGAGCAGGCACCAGACGTAATGAGCAGGATCGCCGGATCTGGCAATGACCGCTCAGCCGCTTAAGCTGTTTTCTTGTCTGGCATCGCGTGGAACTCAATGACCTTCCCACGTTCCGAGGGCAAAAGCGAACTTGCCGGACGCAACGGAAAGTTTGCAGGTATATAAAACTCGATTAGCTTGGCCATAACCACCTCTTGCCATGTAATGGTGGCAGCGGATGGTCGGCGGCATGCTTAAAACGGAATTAAAAATCCTAAGATCTTCGCGTGCCGATCCAGCACCGCATGCCGCCCGGCGATTCAGTGAAAATTGAGCGCAGATGGTGTAAAAGACGGGAGAAGAGCTGCTTCCCCTGTGCACACACGAAAGTCCCAACGACCTGGAAACTTAGGTAACTTTTTGCATTATTGAATCGAAAGCACTTAAGGTTTACCGCCTAGGCTGTACCACATTAGAAAATTTAATAATCGGGAGTTGCCGGAGGTTTTAGGGTATTCTAATGCTCATTCAGCGGTTACTTTTGTGCTATGCCCAGAGTAAGAACACAAAACGCTATCAGAAATGCGAAGCCGGGACTCGCTGGTTTTTCGCTGGTTGAGATCCTGGTGGTGGTGATGGTCATCCTGATCATCGCGGCCATCGCAATTCCGAATTTGGTGCATGGCAAGATGCGGGCAAATGAAGCTGCGGCTGTCGCTTCCGTGAAGACAATTAACACTGCCGAACTGATGTACAACGATGCCTATCCGGACGTTGGCTTTTCCAACAACCTGGCAAATCTTGGCAGTCATGGCAGCTCTTGTGACAATCCGACCAGCACGAACGCCTGCCTGATCATGGATGAAGCGCTCGCCAGCGGGGTGAAGAACGGGTACATATTTGAGATCGTGGGCGATGGCAACAAGCCTACGATTGGCTATACCGTTAGCGCGTCGCCGGAGTCGGGTGTTTCAGGCAGGTGCAGTATTTCTTCCAGCGAGAGCGGAGAGGTCCGCTTGTCGATTCCTGGTGGTCCCGCCACTACCGGTGATAAGTCCGTGGGATCCGGCAGCAGCGGTTGCGACTAGCGCTTGGCAGACCCTAAACAGCCTCCCTTTTTCCCTAATCGACTTTCAGCGCCACGGAAACACGCGTATTTTCCCAATCCAGGTTGAGGTCGACCGTGCTCTCGCCTTTCTTGTCGAAGGAGATGGTGAACTGCTCCACGGATTGCGGTAGATCGGTTTTCTTCATATCGACGCGCCCCAGGTCCTGGCTTTCGTCATATTTGGTTCCCCACTGGCCGGTCTGCTTGTTGATGATGAGCTTCCACGTTCCCTCAGAGGGCAGGGTGTAGAGGGTGTATTTTCCCGCCGGCACTTTTATGCCGCCAATGTTGAGATCGATTTCAGTTGTCAGCATGGTGGCCTCATCGGCGCCGGTGCGCCACACTTTGCCGTACGGCGCAAGTTCCTGTCCTACCTTTCTGCCCTTGAGGAAAGGCCGGCCGTAATCGATGGTTATTTTCTTGCCCTTGAGCGTGACTGATGCGGTCTCGTGAGGACTTGGACGTTTGCTCTTGTCTTGTGGTGGCTGTTGTGGGACCGCCAGAACGGCGATAAGCATGAACAGCGAGACTCCAACTGCTAACCATTTCTGCTGCATCTTTTGATTTCCTTTCACTTGAAAGCAAGCTATGATCGGCCCCGGCAGGCCCGGTGCATGCCATTGGGTGTGTGTTCCCTGCGAAAGCCGCATTTGCCAGGGGGTCACCAAAGTGCTATCACCCCTTTGACCACGTGCATCTTTTCATAATACTCAGTGTCACATACAGTTATACGAACTGATCCAGTAAAAAGAA
>Ga0137403_10000379_pt1 | contig 56827 bp, 46 predicted proteins | sample CZOMad2_1_16fung_FD_122057 | JGI IMG/M metagenome (GOLD analysis project Ga0137403, IMG submission 122057) | Vadose zone soil fungal communities from Angelo Coast Range Reserve, California, USA - CZOMad2_1_16fungal (Hybrid Assembly) | ecosystem: Environmental > Terrestrial > Soil > Vadose zone...
GGCCCGTAGCTCAGTTGGTTAGAGCGCTACCTTGACACGGTAGAGGTCTGGGGTTCGAGTCCCCACGGGCCTACCATATTTTAAATAACTTCCGGCGACGGTACCTTCACTACTTCCTGTTTTGTGTCGCGGTTTGTGTCGTAACCTGCGGCTTCGCCCACCTCGCGTCTGCTACCGATCGGTTTCGCCGAGAGTGCCGACACAGCTTGCCGACGCGCTTCAGTCCGCACATGTGGCAACCAAAATTTGGGCGGTGTCGCTATTCGATCGAGCAATGCGAGGCAATCGTAGCAGGCATGCCGAACCATCCCCAATTAGATTGTGCGATGACTGGGATCGTCGAGACCTGCAATCAGCACGATTTCCACGAGCAATGATCTGCCCAGCGCAATCCTGCCCGCATTCGTCCTACTGGCCAATCAGTCACTGGCCGTCGGGCAGTATGCGCGCAGTACCGAGCATGCTTTGACCCTTGCACCAAAACTGTTCTCCATGCCAGTAGTAATAGAACTAGTCTCCCTTTTATCCTTCACGCGGAGTTCGGGCCGGATAGAGCAGCCATTTCCGCGGGCTCCCCACCCCCCGCCCCAGCTAACGAGCTGACGCAAGCCCAGAGGATAAAATAAAAGTGAAAGCGACCGTAAAGGGATGGGTGTGCGCGGTAAGTGCTGTGATTCTGATCTCTTCTGCAGCGCTCCTAAGCGGCTGCGCAGGTTTGACTAGTAGCGCCAACAGCTCAGGCAATCCGCCGTCGACTCTGGTCATCACGAACGTGCAAACCGGGTCGGTCACAACCGCTGGCTCGCAGATCAGTTGGACAACAAACGCCCCCGCCAACTCCTCGGTCGATTATGGAACCACCCCTTCCTATGGAACCAGTACACCGGTCAATTCCGCGATGGCCACGAATCATCAGTTGGCTCTCACGAATTTGACAAGCGGAACGCTCTACCATTTCCGTGTGCGATCGACCGACGCGAATAACAACAGTGCGGTTAGTGGTGACATGACGTTTGCAACGGCGGGAAGTACGACAGCTCCGACGATTACGACGCAGCCGGCGAGCCAGACCGTGACGGCGGGTCAGACGGCCTCCTTCAGCGTAGCCGCCACAGGCACCGCCCCACTCAGCTATCAGTGGCAAAAGAACGGGGCCAACATCGCCGGAGCGATTTCAGCAGGCTACATGACGCCAGCCACGACGACAGCGGATAGCGGATCGACATTCGCCGTGGCGGTGACGAACACGGCAGGAACGGTGACGAGCAGCCTCGCGACGCTCACGGTGAATGCAGCTCCGGTGGCACCTTCGATTACGACGCAGCCGGCAAGCCAGACAGTGACGGCGGGACAGACGGCGACGTTCACGGCGGTCGCGGCAGGGACAGCACCGCTGGGCTACCAGTGGCAGAAGAACGGGGCCAACATCGCGGGAGCGACTTCAGCAAGCTACACGACGCCAGCAACGACGATAGCGGATAGCGGATCGACATTCGCCGTGGTGGTGACGAACACGGCAGGAACGGTGACGAGCAGCGTCGCGACGCTGACGGTAAATGCAGCTCCCGTGGCACCTTCGATCACCACGCAGCCGGCAAACCAGACGGTGACAGCGGGACAGACGGCCTCCTTCAGCGTAGCCGCCACAGGCACCGCCCCGCTCAGCTATCAGTGGCGGAAAAACAGTGTCGCAATTAGTGGAGCGACCTCCTCCAGCTATACCACCCCAGCTACAACCAGCTCCGACAACGGGGCGCAGTTCACCGTGTTGGTCACCAACACCGCCGGAAGTATGTCCAGCAACGCCGCCACCCTCACGGTCAATGCAGCTCCCGTCGCACCTTCGATCATGACGCAGCCAGCCAGCCAGACGGTGACGGCGGGGCAGACGGCGACGTTCACGGTGGTGGCGGGAGGGACGGCGCCGCTGAGTTACCAATGGCAGAAGAACGGGGCCAACATTGCCGGAGCAACTTCTGCGAGCTACACGACGGCGGCAACGACGGCTGCGGATAGCGGATCGACGTTCCGGGTGGTGGTGAGCAATACAGCAGGGACGGTAACAAGCGCGGCAGCGACGCTGACGGTAAACACGACGGACACGACGCCGCCGTCTGTTCCGACTGGGCTGGGCGCAACAGCGGTTTCCTCGTCGGAGATAAACCTGTCATGGACGGCTTCCACCGACAACGTGGGCGTCGCGGGGTATAACGTATACCGCGGGGGAACCCAGATCGCGACGAGCGGCTCGACTTCTTACTTCGACAGCGGTCTGACGGCATCTTCTAGTTATTCCTATACGGTTGCGGCATTCGACGCGGCTGGAAATACTTCAGCACAGTCTTCCAGCGCCAGCGCAACTACGCAGGCCTCCACTGGCGGTGGCGGCGTGTTGTATCCCAACGTGGGCTGGACGCAACTTCCAAACACTGCCATCGAGAGCTTTGCGCCGAATTACATGGTGTATCCGGTAACGGGGAATGCGTGTGGCGGCGGTCCTTCGAGGTGTGTGGTTTCCGATTGGTCCTCAGCGTGGAACGACACAAAGCGCAGCCGAATGGTGATGTGGGGCGGTGGACATCAAGACTATCACGGCAATGAAGTGTACACCCTCGATATCAGGACAGGCGTCATGGCTCGCGCCACGAACCCGAGCTACCCTTACGGCAACAGCAGCGAGCTAAACTCGGACGGAACGCCCAACATTCGGCACACCTACGACACAATGGCGTACGTTGGTGGGAGTCATGATTATTATTTCCAGTATAGCGGAGCGCTCGGCGGCAACGGCTTTGCCGGAACAAATTTCATCACGCTCCAGCCGAACCTGACGAGTTGGACCTCTACTGCACCGACGCAGGGCACAAACGGCTACCCAAGCGGTTATCAGGGTCTCTCTGCAGACTATGACCCAATTACTGACCGCGTGTACATGGTCGACGTGGGCAGCTTCGGCTACTACGACCCGAACAAGGGGTCGCAAGCAAACTCTTTCACATACCTGAGCACAATGACCGTTGTGGACTACAAACAAAACTGCGCGGTGGACCGCGACAACCGCTTGTTCGTCTGTATCGGAGACAACCAGTACTGGAAGTGGGACCTCACGCAGGCTAACCCCGCGCAGCAAGTGTTTACACCAACTGGCTGCGGGACGGGCCTTTCATCTCCTTTCCCCTACATGGCCTATTATCCCTACCGCCACCAGTTTGCCATACTCGGGTCAAGCACATCGACAGTCTACCTGCTGAATGCCGTGACGAACACATGCACGGCAGCCACGATGAACGGTGGCCCGGCCATTGACAACTCCATAGCCGACGGGCTGAAGCTGTTCGGGTACTATCCTGCGGTTGGAGTTTTTGCGCTGGTCTCAAATGTCCCCAACACGAACGCTTACATCCTACGTCTCGATGCTGGCGCAGGAAACGGGGTTGGCGGCGGCTCGGCATCGGGTCTGGAGTATTCCTTCGCTCTACGCGCTGCCGCAGCTGGGAATCTTGGCGCGCAGAACTTCGACACGAATAATTTTCTCAACAGCAGCGGGGCATTGAACAATCTCGGGAACTGTGACAACTCGCTCCAGGGCGGTGGTCCCCGTGAGTGCTTTTATGACACCTCAATCAGCAACTCAGGGGCGGGCTCGCTGAGACTGGATTGCCCGGGTTTGACGGATGCGGATTGCAGCGGAGACTGGAATTTCTGGCTCGACCCAGCCAATCACACAAACTTCGCAGGCAACAGTGAGTGGTACGTCCAGTTCCACGTTCGTGGAAACTCCCAACTATTCACCACGGACTGGTTCAGCGTGGTCAGTTCGGCACCGAAGCATTTCATCATGCATCAAGGTTCCCCGTCGTTCGTCACCTGTGGACAGGTTGAGATTACAGAGGTCCAAAACGGTGGGGGTGGAGCACAACCCTTCCCATCGGGATATACGCAATGTGGGGCTAAGGGCTTTCAGGATGAGTCCACAGTCCTACCGCAAGGCCAGTGCTCATCCTCCAACCCATGCGTGGAACAGGGGCCCACGCCGACAACCGGTTACTGGGCACTTTATCCAGCCTATCAGAGAGCCTTCCGCTACAGCGACCACCCGAATGAGTGGCTGGTAGAATACTGGCATATCAAGTTTGGGACCCCGGGCGGTGCAGACAGCCAAGTGGACGCCTACATCGCCCCAGTCGGCCAGCCGCTTGTCCAGTTTGTAAGGATGAGAAACTTCACCTTTAACGTCGATCCCGGCTGTCCCGGTTCAGCGGGAAGCGGATCCGCTTGCAGCTACAACATGATTACCTTCCTGCTCTATATGACCGGGAAGAACGCCTCGGCACCCCACCCGACAGCCTCGATGTGGATAGACGAGTTAATTACGTCCACGCAGAAGATTCCGGCCCCGTACGGGCCGACACCGTAAGGTCAGCGAATCGGCGCACGGGGGCCATTTCTGGCTCCCGGTAGACCGCATTCCCTTTCGCGCCGTATACGAACCCTACAAAATGACCGAAAAGGATGCCGGGATATTCTGCGCTGAAAGAGCTAGGCAGAAACACCAGCGCGCATCATTCTGCGGCGCATTGCTAAGGACCGAAGGTATGTGCGCCAGTAGTAGGACGGCCGCCAAACGTTTCGCGCCACTTCCAAACTCTTGCCCTTCCGAAGTACCAAGAGGCAATCGTCATAACCAGAGATATTGTGGCGCCGGAAGTGCTTGTGCAGGTCGGGTTCGTCCGTATAGCTTCTAAAAAGCAGATACTCGTCTATCCGAAATGGCTGGTGTTCAAGCACCTGCCGGACTTCGGGAAGAAGCACCGGGCGAGTGTCGACGACTGGATCGCTCGTGTAGATGATGGCTATGCCGTCGTCGGTCAAGTATTGCGGAAGTTCTCGGATCAGGCGCAGAGTAAATTCAATTCCCAAATCGCCGCCGCGCAGTGGCAAATCGCAAACGCCCGATTTTTCGGGCATAGGGCGGTACGGAGTGTTAGCGGTGATGCAATCGAAGCTGCCCTCCAAGTTTGCAAATAGATTGCTTTGGACTGCTCTTACATTCGTGATGTTGTTGAGCAAAGCGTTGGCACGTGCAAATGAGACGGCTCGCAGATTGATGTCGACGCACAAAGCTTCGTCTGATTGGCGCGAGAGAAAAAGGCCCTGGACGCCGCTACCGGTGCAGAGATCAAGGCTTCGTTTGAAGCGTTTTTCAGGAAAAAGCCCGCCAATGAACCTCGGCATGATGAACGAATCGGTACCGAAAAATACGAAATCCGGTCGGCCGCGATCGAAATCGAAGAGAAAGGTCTGGCCAAGAAACGAAAAGCACCCTGCTGTTGCGCAAACATGGTCGTCATCGACCCGCAAGAGTCCGCTGTTCGCAAGCTCTTGCAGAACTTCAGGATGGGCGATCCGGAGGAGAGCCGACTCGGGTACGGCTTTGTGCAGCCAAAAAAGATCGTAAAGGAGAGCGGGAGCCGGCCCCTTGGCCTTGGTCAGTCGGGAGCGATAGCGCTCATGGAACCGAGAACGATCCCAGCAGCTGATCCCGCCTCGCAAAAAGCTTAGCCAAACGGCGAGCTCACCGGCGCCGTGGGAAGAACCTGGCATAGGCAGCCTCATGCCTTCGCTATAGTTTCCGCTCTGCAACAGAGCGCGCAAGGCCGCCGCAGATGTCGCCAAAAAGATTGACGCGTCAAGCCTCTCACTACGCATCGCCTCAGATAGCATGGCAAAGTCCCAAGGGCAATCTATCAAGCATGTGACGAATGCGCATCAAGAAATTATAAACCAGAGTCGTTGAACTTGCGCCTAACCGGACCAACGCGAAGCGCGATTGAATGACTCTTACTCCTTTTTCATTGCTTCCTTGTAGCTCGCATGTAACATAATTCTGGCGAAAACGGGTTCTTTGCTAGAAACTGGCAGAATTATGAGAGAACCTGACGCGAAGAACCACAAAGCGGAGAATGGTGCCGTCTTGGGAGGGCAGAGAATCACATCAAGATATCTAGATGGGCGACGGATTTGCATGAGTTGTATGCTGACGATTGTCTTTTCCTTTGTCCTCAGAATTTTATTGATTCTGTGGACAGAGCAATACCGGACGCTGGCAGCTGTTGCGAAGGACGCTGCGGGAAGCAGCGCGACGAGCCCAGGGGTGACTGTGACGCTAAGCGCTAGCGCAACAGCGCTGGTCTCTTCAGGCGGTAGTGGCATGCTGTATCCGAACGTGGGATGGACAGCGCTGCCCAATACGGCGATTCAGAATTATTGTCCAGACTACTCTGTGTACTCTGTGCGAGGGGGGTCCGACTGCGGCGCTGTCGTTTTCGACTGGTCGAGCGCGTGGAATGATACGAAGCGGAATCGTATGGTGTTGTGGGGCGGCGGCCACGGGGACTATCACGGAAATGAGATATACACGCTGGACATAAGGACCGGCAAGATGGCGCGTGCGACCAACCCGAGCGTGCCCTGGGCGAACTGCTCGCCCACGAACGCCGATGGAACACCTAGCATCCGTCATACCTACGACACAATGGTTTACGTCGGGGGAACGCACGATTACTACTATCAGTGGGGCGGTGCGATGAACGGTTGTGGGTTTACGGATGATCATACCTATACCTTGCAACCGGATCTCAAGACGTGGAGCATCACGGCAAACCACGAGGCAGGCACGGGATTCCCAGTTGGGCAGTTAGGCGTGGGCGCCGACTACGATTCGATCACCGACCGGATCTATATGATAGATATCGGATCGTTTGGCTATTTCGATGCAAAGACGAACGAGTACCGCTCGCTGAGTACGATGACGCAGGTGGATTATCACCAGACTTGCGGGGTAGACCACGACAACCGGCTGTTCGTTTGTGTGGGTGCCAACAAATATTACAAATGGGACCTCAAGCGCGCCAATCCAGTACAGCAGGTGGGCACGTTGAGCGGCTGTGGGGCGGCGTTTACGAGCGCCAGTCCGTACATGGCGTACTATCGATACCGCCGTCAATTTGCCCTGTGGGCGGGTGGGAACGGTGTGTTCCTGCTAGATGCCAAGGCAAATTCCTGCACGACCGTGAATTTTGCGGGCGGCCCTACACAGATCAACGCCTGTTGCGGGCTTGATTCGAAGCTCTTTGGCTACTATCCGGATCTGGGAGTATTCGCCTTGGTCACCAACATTCCGTCTCAGAATGCTTACATTCTACGCCTCGATGCTGGAGCGGGGGGTGCGTTCCGGCATCGAGTGCAACTTTAGAAATCGCGCCGATGCATCGGGTAGCATCAATTTGTAAGGGCTCGACGACCTGACTTAGCGAGAGTGGTTGCTTCCCGGAAGAGGCAAGAAATTATTCTGAAACCTTCCGCGGAGAACCACAATGCGCGGAATGGAGCGGTATTGGCAGCGCCGAAAATCATAGGGGCAGCCCGAAATCTAGACGGTCAAGCACTTTGGATGAGTTGTGCACTGATTTTTGTCTTTTCCTTTGTCCTTAGAACTTCATTAGTTCTGTGGACAGGGCAATATCGCACGATGGAGATACCTGAACCGGCGTCGGTGGCTCAGTCCATTGTTCAACAAAACGTCTTCGGTAATCCATATAGGGTGTCTACTGGCCCGACTGCTCACACAGCACCTTTCGTACCGTATCTTCTGAGCGTCGTGTACAGACTCTTCGGCATTGGGCCAAGGGCGCAGCTTGTTCAAGCGCTTCTCAGCACGGCTGCCTGTTCCTTTCAGTATGCCCTGCTGCCAGTGTTGGCAACCTGCGTCGGATGGCCGGCCAGAGTTGGAACTTTGGCCGGCCTCTTTGGCGCGTTGTTCCCATTTCGTTTTTGGCTAGAGACCAAGGGCACTTTTGAGCACACGTACGCTGCTTTGGCGCTGCTGTTGATCGCCATGATGACAGCGACGGCCTGGCGTTCGAAGCGTTTCAGTTTGTGGTCTGCAATATGGCGAGGCGTGGTGTGGGCTGTCGCATTCCACATCTCCGCGTCCTTGCTATCTGTTTGCGCGCTCCTGTTCATCGTAGAAATGGCGAAAATTCGCACTGAGAAATTTTCTCGGCGGGTAATGTATTTGGCCACTGCGGCTGGAGCATCACTATTGTTGTTGGTGCCTTGGACGGCCAGGAATTACATTCGCTTCGGCAAACTGTTTTACATGCGAGACAATCTCGGATTGGAACTAGCAGTGAGCAACAGGGATGACGCCAGCCCGCTGATCGATCAGAACATGCGCTCTCCCCTGTACCGACATCCGAATGGCTCGACGGTGGAGGCCCTCAAAGTGCGGCAGGAGGGCGAAATTGCTTACAATCAAGAGAGGATGCGCGAAGCGCGAAGGTGGGTGCAGACGCATCCAGTTTCATTCATAAGGTTAACGTTGAAGCGCATTTGGTACTTTTGGTTTCCGCCGATGCAAAGAACTTGGCAGACGGCGATCTATGGATTGCTCACCATTTTGGGTTTTTGTGGTGCCTGGATAGCCATTCGCAGGGACCAGATGGCCATCTGGCTAATTCTTCCGCTATGGGTAGCTTATCCCCTGATATATTATTTAATTGAGACCTCCGTGCGGTACCGATACCCTATCGACTGGAGTGTTCTGGTTTTGGCCTCTTACGCTGTGACTTTTTGGTGGATGCAGGAGAAGTGGCCTGAACAGGAGCAGTTGCCAGCAAGCTGACAGTCCATATGGGAATGCTACGACGATTTAGCAATGCCGTTCTAGTTTTGGTTCTAATTACAATTGTTGGCTACGGGATCGTTCGCACGAACAGGCACGCCAGCGCCACCGGCGGGTCACGAGCAGCTGAGAACATCACAAGAAATGTGAACGAATCATCGCGGAACGAGCGCGACCCGGCCCTGCTGAATTTTCAGGCGCGCTGCCAGAGTCCCGGGGTTCTGAAGTGTGTAGACTTCGACGATGACAGCTGGTTTCAGCAGGGCGTCTATCTATACCCCGCTTGGGATGGAGTGTACCGAGGTACGAAAGACACAAGCATTAAGTACAGCGGAACGTCGTCGTTGCGATTTGAATTTCCGGGCCGGACACCTGCGAACGGCTCCGGTGCCTGGTCGATACGCTTCGGGAAGGGCTTTGCTGAGAACTCCAGCTTCTACGTCCAGTACCGGATGCGCCTGAACGACGTAATGGCCAAGACGGACTGGGATAAATTGGTGAGCAGCAGCTGGAAGCAATCTATTTTTCACAGCGTTGGGGCCACTTGCGCGAATATCGAGATCACGACGGGCCGGTACGGATGGAACGGAGTTAACGGTTTTCCTGTAATATATACCGAATGTGGTGGTAGTGGCATGGTGACAAACAAGGGGATTCCGCCCTACAAAATTCAACAGGGCGACTACAATTGCTGGTATTCACAATTCAATCCGTCGAACTGTTTCTTCTATCCAGCCAACGAATGGTTGGTTTTCAGTTATAGGATAACCATCGGGAACTGGGGGAAGCCCAACAGTACCATCCAAGCGTGGGTGGCCCGGGATGGGGAGAAGCTGAGAAAATGGATTGATCTGGCGAATTTTGTCTTGAACAAAGACAGTGACTCCTCATCATACAACTCGGTCACCCTGCTTCCTTATATGGCACAGAAAAACATGAAAGTAGATCACCCAACTGCATACATGTGGTTCGACGAACTAATTATCTCGACCGAAGCAATCCCTGATCCTGCGGGGGAACCGCATAAGCGATAACACTCTGGAACCATAGGGGGAGCTATGCCCAGTACTTATGAACGTCGATTGGCGTTGCTCAACCGAGAATTTTGCCGCGTCAGTCATTGGGCCGGGCGTGTTCGTTGCAAGGCGCGGCAGCAAGGGCCGCAATGATTGCGAAAAGAGCGATTAAAGGAACATGATATTTGCCCCCACTTTCAAAGACGCTATGGATCGAATACAGGTATAGAACTGCGAGCATCACCATCGAGACTTCAGGCTTTGAGGAAAGTTCCCCCTTGGCGTGGATAGCGAAGGCCGCGAACATGATCATCCAAATACACAGCCAGTAAAGATTAGATATTCCTTTCCAGATGGCGTACCGCATTCCGCCAATTCCGAGCCCACGCTTAAGCGTTTCGTACGCACCGGTCGAGTCGTCTCCAAGGAACAGGACTTGCTTCCGCACAGCCAGCAAGAGGAAACGGTCGGGATTATTGCGGATCCAATCGATACCGAGCTGGTAGCCGAGCCTAGACCGATTGACTTCATCGAGATCTACAAACTTCCGAATCGGCGCTTCCGCGTATGCTCCCGTCGCCTGATCATTATTCGCCCGATAGAAGACATCACCCCCGTTGGTGGACACTGGAATCCAAGCACCCAAAACTTGGTGGTTCCGCAACATCCAGGGCAGGATTACAAGGAACATGGCCAAGGCTACACATGCGATGCGAGCTAGCGACCAGAGCATTCTCTCCTTGCGAAGCCAGTCATATCCGATTAAGACGCCCGGCAGCAATAGAAGGGACGGTTGAGTTAGTCCTGTAAACCCGAGGAGCGCACCAGTCAAAAGTGCCCAGGCAATGCGAGCGTTCGGGCGAGTCCCCTCAGCTGAGTTAACGTAGGCCAGGAAAGAAAGCGGAAGCAGACATACTACAAGAAGCTCCTTGCTGGCGAGACTGCCACACATGAAATAGGTTGGCCAGAGAACGAGCACGAGCGTCGCCAGCCTCCCAACGGGTGCGCCGCCTATACGCACGGCCAGTCGTTGGACGACCGTGAGCGTGATCAGAAAGATTACGATATTGGCAAACTCTGGAACCCAGCCGTGGACTCCAAACAGCCGGAGAAAAAGACTGAGAAAAAACGGATAACCCGGGGGCCAAAAGGCCAAGTCTGAACCGGAAGACCCATATTGCTGACTCACCGCAAGGCCCCTTGCCAGATTGAAATAAGTGCCGTAATCCGACCGTTGGGGCGCGGGATAAGCGATCATCCAGCCGAGACGCAGGAGAATCCCTACGATTGCGCAAATGCACAGCCACGAGAAATCGCCAAGCGCAGCAAGTCGCTCCCCCAAGCCGCGCAGTCTCAAGGCGATACTGCGCCTGAACCGCCACGCGAACAGAGTCGCCAGGATGGCAAACGCACAAGCGAGGACCCGCCCACCCTGACCCTGACCGGTAGCAAGTTCCCAGTTCACCTTGGGAATAGCGAACATAGCTTCGACTGCAACAATTGCGAAGACGTACCAGACCATTCTGTTCACGACCATAGCCGCGTCTCCTTGAGTATTCTCACGGGCCTAGCTCGGCGCCTTCGATTCATGTATCCGCACATGCCCACGACCATCAATTGCGGCCCACGAAGCTGCTGAGGGGCGTCCCCAATGCCCGTCCGTCTGGAGCGATCCTATCTAGGAAGGTCTGGCACCAGATCTCCAACGCAACCAATGCAAAGAGGTGGTCGGTGTGATCCCTGCGTTGCTCCTGATGATCGCGAATTAGGCGATCGATCACGGGCCACTGGAACAGCCCTCGTCGACGGACGCGATCTTCGGAAAGCATGTCGAGAACGAAAGCCTTAAGATCCTGCCGCAGCCAAGCACCGACCGGCGCTCCGAAGCCGCGCTTCTTCCGTGCCATCACCTCGCGAGGAAGCCAGGAAGAAACCGCTTTCTTCAGGAGATACTTCATCGTGAATCCCCGAACTTTCAGGGAAGAGGGCATGCGACTAGCCAACTCGATCAATTCAAAGTCCACGAGGGGCGCTCGGCACTCGACTGAAGCGGCCATACTCATGCGATCGGTGAGAGCGAGGAGATCGTCGGGCAGAGAAGTTTTCAAGTCCACGTACATAATCTGGTTCAGACTGTCGGAGCCGGGATGTTGCGCGAAGTATTTCGAAAGGGTTCCGGGAGAAACGCATTCGTTTGCTCGTGAGGCGCGGGCATCGGCTTGAATCAGCTCCCCCTGTACATCGGGCGAGAAAAGCGTCACATAGCTCATATAACGCGACGCAGGTTCTTCATCGGCCGTCCGGACGAAGGCCGCAGCGTAGCGCGCGTAATCTTTCCATGGCGCAGTTCGATCCTGAGGGATGCGGCTGAGCAACGAAGGCAGCCAGAGATTGCGGACGCGGTTTGGCAAAATCCCGTACCAACGCCGGATGGCGTCACCCAAGTAGCGGCGATAGCCGCCGAATAGTTCGTCGCCACCGACCCCCGACAAAATAACAGTGACACTCTCGCGGGCAAGCTTCGAGACGAGGTACGTGGTCAGGCAAGCTGAGTCGGCGATGGGCTCATCGAGGTGCCAAATCAGCTTGGGCAGAAGATCAATCACTTCGGGACGGACGATGATTTCGTGATGGTCGGTGCCGAAGTGTTGGGCGACAATTTTGGCGTACGGCAATTCGTTGTAATAATTGTGCTCACCGGTGTAGCCAATGGAGTACGTTTTCACTGGCCGCCCCGTGAGCTTGGACATCGCCGCGACGATGGTGCTGGAGTCGATTCCGCCGCTCAAGAAGGCCCCGAGAGGAACCTCGCTGACGAGTTGCATTTTCACGGTCTCGAGAAGTTTCGCGCGGATCTGCTCCATCCAATCCTCTTCCCGCTGCTCCATCGGTTGGCCGAGGGGCACCTCCCAATACTGATGGTCTTCGACGCTCCCCCGCTCCACAACCAGGTAATGACCTGGCAGCACTTTGTCGATTCCCTGTATTAGGCTGAGCGGAGCGGGCACGTAACCCAGTGTCAGGTACTCTTCTAGCGCGGTGAAATTCAGACGCCGGGGCACGTCGTCGAGTTGCAAAATGGACTTCATCTCGGAGGCAAAAACGAGGCGCCCAGGCTCGCGACGGACATAAAGAGGTTTCTCGCCGACGCGATCACGGCCGAGAACCAAACGTCCCCGCTTTGCGTCCCAAAGCGCGAGACCGAACATTCCCCGGAGGCGACTAAAGAGACCGAGACCCAGTTCTTCGTAGAGGTGAACGATGACTTCCGTATCGCTTCTCGTGCGGAACAGATGGCCCTTGCCCTCGAGCTCTCGGCGAAGCGACTGGAAGTTGTAGATTTCACCGTTCAGCACGGTCCAAATGGATTCGTTTTCGTTGCAGATGGGTTGGTGGCCTCCGGCGACGTCAATGATCGAAAGGCGCCGCATGCCTAGCGCGACACCGCGGCCCACATAATGGCCAAAGTCGTCTGGGCCACGGTGTTGGACAATTCCGCCCATGCTGACGAGAAGCGGCGCAAGCGGCGCTCCGGATCGTGAATGGTCTACAACTCCATAAATGCCGCACATGGGAAGGTCAAGTCTCGCTAAAGCAGATTACAGCATGGATTGATTCAGGACTCAAAATTTTCCACCTTTCGCCGTGCAGAAACTGGCTTGCAAACCTTCAGGTCATCCAGGCATTTTGCCAAAGCTTCCGCCTGACTGCGCCGCGCGTAACGCTCTACTATCTGCAACTCAGCAAGTGGATGTGTCCCCCGGCGCACTGCGGCGAGGAAGTCCGGGAAGACACTATGAATCTCTTCTTCGTCGGCGGGATGCACGATCGTGGCCCCACCGGTCTCTAGGAGAAGATAGCCCGTATCACCTACGTGCGTCGTCATCGCGAAGATTGGCTTTTGCAGTCGTAGGTACTCGTAAGCCTTGGCGGGAATCTGGTGATCGCAACTCGCTGCTTGAAATAGCAGAAGCCCTTCGCATTCGGCGCAATCCCGTAGCGATTGCAAGTAAGGGACGTGAGGCAGAAGCTCGATGAGATCCGCAATTCCCAGTTCTTCTATGTACGTCTGATAGAGTTCTTCGAACCCTGAAGCTCGAAAGCAAATGCGAAGATTCGTCGCGTCCACCCGCCCCACCCTTTTCAGGCGAGCTAAAGCGCGGAAAAAGGGACGTGGATCGCGCTCTTCCGGATACATGATTCCGGTGTGGAGCAGTCGCAAGGGTCGACCGGCGGGCACCGGACCTGTACCACGGACTGGAAGGGAAGCGAAGTCGTCCTCGTCATACCCGTTCGGAATCACCAGGCATTTTTCAGATGGCAAGTGCGGGTAGCGCTCCAAATACATGCGGCGAGCTGAGGGAGTGGTGAAAATCACGCGCGATGCACACCGCATCGCTTGCCGCTCGATCCAGCGGCGCACTCTACGCTCACGCGCGTTCCGAGGGTAGTCATCTTCGGTCATCGAATCACGCAGGTCCACAATCCAAGGTTTCCCTGAAAAGCGATGGAGCATCAGCCCTACTAGGACCGCGGTGGTGATAGGAAAGGTGGAAAAGAGCACATCGACCTTGTGTCTCCGAATGGCGCGCAGCCCGGTGGGGACCGCTCCAAGCAACCAAGTTACCCATCGGTCGGGTAGCGCCATCCACCGGAGAAAGACGCCGCGGTACCCGAGATGTCTCTTGGTATCGAGAGCGAAGGCACGCACAACGGGCACGTGCGTCGGAATGGATTCATTTCCCCGCTCGTCCACAAGCTCATAAGCATGCGGTTGCAAAGTCAGGACAACGGGGTTCCAACCAAATTGGGGCAGGAAGTGCGAGAACTTTAAGGTGCGCAGCAAGCCGCTCGAGCCGGTACACGGCGGGAAATGATAGGCGATGATGAGGACACGTCCCACGGTCAGAAAGCGATTCGCTTCTCCTAGGTCGTTGTGAATTCAAGAGAAGGGTCGCGCAGGGCGTCTGAGAACTCGCCGCGAGCCCGTATTAGTATATGTGTCCCGTTGTCCACCCATATTTCAGGCGGCGGAGGATGGCTCAGGAAACCAAGTGGACTTGCGGATCGGGCGTACGCACCCGACTGGAAGATCCCGATCAGGTCTCCAATTTCAGCGCGAGGCAAGCTGATATCTCGCGCCAAAGTGTCGAGTGGAGTACAAAGTGGTCCAACGACATCCACTTTTTCCTCCGCCGGCATGTCGAGTTTGTTCACAAGTGCCACCGGATAATTTCGCTTGATGGTTTGCCCCAGGTTGCCCGAAGCCGCAAGATGATGGTTCATGCCACCGTCGACAATCAGGAACTTCTTACCGCGCGAAATCTTGATGTCGTTCACGCGAGCGATGTAGATGCCGGCTTCACCGACGAGAAAACGTCCGGGCTCGACCAGGAATTGCGTGCCAGCGAAGAAGGGTTCGGTTTCTATTCCCGTGAATAATTCAGCGAGCCCCTCACGCAGGCGAACCAAGTCCAGTCCGCTCTCATGCGCGAAATAGGGGATCCCCAAACCTCCCCCAAAATCGACCGTATGAAGGGGGCCGCCGACTTGGCGGGCTACGCGCCTGGCAATCTCCAGGCCATGGCGATACTGGTTTACTAGTATCGCGCTGTCGAGAATTTGCGTGCCGCTGAAGAGATGTATCCCGCGGAATTCGAGCAAAGGATCAGCCAGCAGGGTATCGAGCACTTGCCCGAGAATCTCCTCATCCACGCCGAACGGCGCGGACCGTCCGCCCATGCGCATCGCGCCGCCTTCGGCCTCGCCGATGGGATTCACCCTGATGGCAACCTTCGCTCGCACACCCAGCCGGCGGCTGATGGCGACTATGCGGCCTGCTTCCACGAGAGATTCGACGTGAATCTCTCCGACATTCCGCGAGAGGACGAACTCCAGTTCCGCTTCCGTCTTGCCCGGCCCGGCAAAAAGCGTGCGTTCCGGAGGACACCCTGCCTGGATCGCTTGGCAAAACTCTCCCGAGGAGGCAATCTCCAGGCCACACCCGCGAGTCAGAAAGTGCCGCAGGATCGCCGAATTCGGATTCGCCTTGACCGAATAGCAGACCGTAAAACGAGGCGGCAAGGCGGCACGCAGCGCGTCCAGCTTGCGGTCCATGACGCTCCGATCGTAGATGAAACAAGGCGTACCATATTCCTTGGTGAGCGCGCTCACGAGAACGCCGCCGACCCGCAATTCGCCCTGCAAGACACCGAAGAGGCCTTCCGCAAGGGAAATGGCCAAGTTGCTCATCAAAGGCCCTCTCGCCGGCGAAGCGCTGGATAATCTACTTTGCCGCTGCTTGTCTTGGGCAATTCACTCAAGATTTCGACGAACTTGGGCACCATGTAACGAGGAAGCTTTTCCGAACAATGCGTGAGAAGTTCCTCCGCATGAATGGGGGCGCCGTCACGCGGCACGACAAACGCTTTGATGGATTGCCCGAGCACAACATCAGGCACGCCGATGACGGCCGCGCCGCGCAGTTTGCCGGATTGGAAGAGCACTTCTTCTACTTCAGTCGGGCTGATGCGAAATCCAGACGACTTGATCATCGTATCGCGGCGCCCAACAAAGTAGAGGAAACCCTCGTCGTCCGTCTTCACCAAATCGCCTGAATAGCAAACTCTCTCACAGTCGCCCATCTCTTGGGGGAGCAGCGGGTTCTGCCGCAAAGCTCGGGCGGTATCTTCCGGTCGATTCCAGTACCCCAGTGACACGGTGGGGCCGCGGTGAACCAACTCCCCGATCTCGCCGGGCTTGCATATCTGGCCCTGCTCATTGAGCACGAGGATCTCAGTATCGGGAATGGCCTTGCCCATTGAAGTGGGCCGCCGATCGAGCTCTTCGGGCGGCAGATACGTCGAGCGAAAAGCTTCCGTAAGTCCGTACATGAGAAAGATTTTGGTGGTGGGAAGGACTTCTCGCAGCACTTTGAGAACCGCCTGCGGCATTGCGCCGCCGGTGTTTGTGATGTAGCGCAAGTCCGGAAGAGGCTGCTTTGCAATCTTGGAGTTGGGTTGCGTGAGCAGGGCCCAGAGAGTAGGAACGCCCGCCAGGCCGGTGACGCGTTCCTTCAATAGCACCTGAACGATTTCGCGCGCAAATGTGAAGTTGATGAGCACCAGAGTCCCACCATTTTCAAAGGCGGTCATTAGTTGGTTCATCCCCGCGTCAAAGCTGAATGGCAAAACTGCCAAAATGCGCTCTTCCTCGGTGATTCCCAGATAAGTCGAAACGATCCTACTACCAGCTACGACATTCGCATGGCTGAGCATCACTCCCTTCGGCTTGCCTGTCGAACCCGACGTGTACAGGATAGCCGCCAAATCCTTTTCGATGGCGGTCTCTTTCCACGCTGCAGGAGGCTCAGTGGCGCAGAGATCCTCGAAACGATATGCAAGGAGTTGGCTCTGTGGCATTTCACCCTGTCCAACCACCACCAAGAATTCCAGCGACGGAATCCGCGGCAGGACCTCTGCCAGTTCGGCGAATTTTTCCGGAGTGGCGATAAGGGCTTTCATCCCGCAATCGTTTGAGATGTGCATTACCTGCTCAGGGTGAAGCAGGGCGTTTATCGGGACATAGACACCCTCACCCTGCGAGATACCGAAAATGGAAATTACTTGCGGCACCGACGCTTCAAGAAAAATTCCCGTGCGGTCGCCACGACTCAAACCGGCCTGCCTGAGGCTCTGCGCGAGACCCTCGACTTGCCGCACAACAGCACGATAGCTTAGCCGCTGGTCACCGTGGACCAGGGCCTCCTTATCGGGAGTCCGGTGGGCGCTCCGCTTCAACATATGGTGAATCAAGAAATCCATTCGCTCGTATCCTCCATGAGGCACCGGGGCGTTCGACGAACCCTCGGCAACAAGTAACGAAGTTCAAGAAAACGTCTTGGCTAGGCCATAATCTCCGACTTCTGAAACTGCCAGTGCAGCGCCCCGCTCGATAGTTCTGGTTCAAGGGTCGAGTGACCGCTGTACGCAACTATATGACACGACGTGGATCGTGGCCGGAATGCTGCTGCTCGAAGTGTATGCGCTAGTTCATTCCCGTCCGAGAGAACAGCAGAGACAGTCTGGAAGGAGCAACGGTTGCAGTACTCAATGGCTGCTTCCAGCAGAGCCTCGGCGAGTTCCGGCAATCCCTGCACATCTACTATTGTGGCATCTTGGGCGCCCTTCGAAATTACCAGAAAACCTGCCAGCTCTCCTGCAGCCCGCGCAGTCAGAACACAATACTCTTGCAGCGGATCGTCACGATAACGCCAGTTCAGGAGTGCGGCTGGTCGCCGACCACGGATCGAAGGCGGTGTCTTCATAGCCAGTTTCTCATCGAGCTTTGAAAACTCCTCGTCGAAGCGTCCCGTGTGCTCAGCTATTTCGAAAAGACGCAAAGAATCTTGTGCCCGCAGTCGAACCCGGAGGAGCAGGTTGCCGGCGAAGGCCACCGGCCCCGTCCAGAATCCTTTGCCAATGCGTTTCTCGACCTGCCGATCCACGCGCAACGGCCGCGCGTAGCGCCGCATGGCGCAATTCGCCTTCATGCCGAGCCTGCGAAAGGTGGACATACCCGCATCGTGCGGTGGACAATCGTAACAGAAGGCGAGAATGCCTTCGTCAACAGGTTCGAAAGTCGCGCGCTGCAGCAGCACTGCTGGCCCCAAGCTTCGGTGTCCTGCATCAATGGCGAAATCCGCCACCTGGCCGCAAGTTCTGGCGGTCGAACCTACCCACATCGAACGTGGAAACAAAGAAGCGACGCCAACAATTCGCCGGGCGGCAGTGTCGCAGGCAAACCAAGACCATGCTTGACCATCCGGATTCTCATGGTAAATCCACCGAAAGCGACGCCCATGTGGAATCGAAAGCAGATTTGCCTGCAAAAACCCGATCAACTCCTCCTGATCGGAGTCTAGACGAACGCGCCTGACCACAATTGCCATTAGCTGCGGCTCGTTTCTCCCAAACACTTCCGCCGGACGTAGGTAACAAGACTGTCGATCGTCTGAAAATTCTCAGGCAAGAGGTCCTCATCCGACACATGGATGCCGAACTCCTGTTCAACGAAGCCGACCAGATCCAGAACACCCAGGGAATCCAGGATTCCGCTCTCAAGTAATTTGTCGTTTGTGGCGAGCGACTTCTTTCGAGCCAACGGGAAAGTCTTCACAACAAACTCTTGTATGCGCTGTTCAACCATTCGTTCTTGACTCATTTTTTCTCCGAATAGGATTAACTGTCCCTCTCGCCCTGCATGAGATGCCAGTTCGCTATCAAAGTCGCATTGAACGGACAACTGCCGCCCGGAGCGTGAACAACCACGGGCGACTCTTCGCGCCGCCGGAATCCTGCGCGTACGAAAAAGGTGCTCCAAGGGTGCCAAACGGCGGCAGTCAGGCTCACAGTCGCAGCACCACGCGCTGCCAGAAGCTCGGTAGTAGCGTCCAGCAGGCAAGCAATCACCTCCGGCTCGTCCGATGAACAAAGGTCCACGATTCTCCCCTGTTCGCCCTCCAGGGAAAACACCGCAAATCCGATCAGCCCACCCTCGCGGTGCGCCGTAAGGATTTCATAGGACACGCCAGGCTTGTCGAGGTATCGCCAGTTCAGATATTCAGCGGTTCGAACCGTGAAAACACCTGCGCGTTCTCTGACCCGACTGTCCAGGTTGGTGAATTCGGGCCCACACCTTCCTTCATGCAATACAAGTTCGCAAATGCCTTTGCTCCCTTTCCAGCCGCGACGGCGAAAAAATACATTCCCGATGGTGCCTAATGCGCGAACGATCAACTTGGAGCGGACAATCGGTTCCAGTTTCCGCTCGAGCCGCAGCGGCCTGGCCCAGCGCACCAGATTTCCCGACGGCTGAATTCCCAGCCGCTTGTACACGGCCATCATGGCGAGACTCGGAAAATCGTAGCAGAACTCGAAAGGCGCATTGGTCGCTCCTCTGAGGCAGGCGCGTTGCAATTGCAGCGCCGGCCCCAAGCTGCGATGTTTCGCATCGAGACAGAAATCACCGAGCACCCACCCTTTTTTCTCAAATCCGTCGAAATACATCCTCCGCGGAAACGCAGCAGCAGCGCCGACGACACTTCCGGACTCACTCTCGACCGCCAGCCAGGCGCGAGCTGCGCCGTGCGGGCTTTCGCGGTAAAGCCATTCAAATCGTCGTGAGTCCGCCTCGGGCGCAAGATTCCGCCGCAGCAACTCCGTGAGCGCGGTGCAATCCGATTCCAGTTCTGCGCGACGGATCTGAAGGGGCATTCCGAATCGGCCAGCCCTTACATCTCTCGCGGGTCAGGCCCGTGAACTGAGCCAGGATCATGGTTAGTCCGGTAGCGTCGATTCGAATAGCTCGTGGCTACTTGGGGTTTGGCTTGGCAATTCATTGATGCTTCTTTGGCACTCTCGCCTGGCTAGCTCCAAAGCAAGCCGACTGCCAGAGCTGTAGCCGAGCCTAAGCGCCTTTTGTCCCTAAGGTCAGCATTCCATTGGACCTATTCCCGGGTTCCCGGGCAGACCCTAGGCTGGGGGCTTCCTTGCCTCTTACGCCGTGTGGCCAAATCAGGAAAAAGTTTTCTTAGGCTCTAACCTGCGGACGCCCGAGGACTAAGCAGCCAGGAATCTCGCCACGAAGCCATCTCACAGATGGTGATGGGCCCTTGAAAGGAAAGCGCTTACCGGCCGCGATACCCGTTATGAGCCGGGGTCTAGGCGCCTGTAGCCCATAGCTCAGACTCTGGTTGCCGCCATTCTAGGCTGCCAATACTCTGGGAGGAATTGTGAGCCCGGCATAACCAATCTCTGCGCACGGCGCAAGAATTCGCGACTGCTTCAAGACTTGTAACTCGTTCAACGTGAAGAGATTACACGGTCCGGCCGTCACATGAAAGGACCCTTTGTGAGCACAATGGCAAATTCGTTGCTCTCCCGGGTATTTGGTCTGCGGACTGCTACTGTACTCCAGCTACAGGGTTTTGTGTTCCGAATGCAGATCCCTGCTTCGCCAGTATTGGGCACAGCCCTTGTGGTTGGGCCGTTACTGGAATTAAGGCACTGCGAAGCGATCGTCGAGGACGAATCCAACCGATGCTGAAGATTGGAGGTCAAAAAGTACCAAGCGCCCTTGTGGTGCTGGTCGCGATGGATTCGACTTTGGTGGCTCTTGGTCTGTTATTGGCGACTGTGGCGCGCTTTTCTGTTGAAAGCTTTGGTTTGGTAACCGCATATCTCGGCAACTGGCAGACTTTGTTCCGATTTTTCCTTGCGATTTTGGTGTGCGAAGTTTCGCTTTATTTTAATGATTTGTATGATTTTCGGCTGATCGCCAATCGCAGAGAACTTCTCGTCCGGCTCTTGCAAGCATACGGCGTGGCATGTCTGGCTCTGGCAGTTTGCTACTACATTGCGCCGGATCTCGGATTCGGCAGGGGGATCGCCGCGTTGGCCTCACCGCTCATTGTTGGACTGACGCTTGGTTGGCGCTTGCTCTTGCTGGAAAAGAACCAATCGCTCGGCGTTGCGGAACGCATGCTAATTATGGGAACGGGACCCACGGGCATTCAGCTCGCGCAGGATATTATCCATCGCCCGGAATTGAAGCTGAAAGTGGTCGGGTTTCTGGACGAGAAGGGCGAGAATATAGGTAAGTCTCTGGTTAACCCACGAATTATCGGCGCGGCTGCTGACGTTGAATCGATTGCCAAACGGGAAAACATAGACCACGTGGTGATCTCACTCATGGAGCGCCGGGGTCGTATGCCAGTCCGGCAGCTCCTGCACTTGAAATTCGCGGGCGTGCGAGTCGAGGATGCTCATAGTTTCTACGAAAAGATTACAGGGCGAATCATATTGGAGCGTCTTTCCCCCAGCTGGCTCATCCTTTCCGATGGCTTCCGGAAATCAAGACTACTACTTTGGACCAAGAGAAGTTTGGACTTGGTTGTTTCATTCGTGGCTTTGATTCTTTGCCTGCCTCTCTTCGCAGTGGTCGCTGTGGCCATCTGGCTGGAGACGGGGACACCGATCCTCTTCCGTCAAGAGCGCACCGGATGGCACGGCCATTCCTTTCGGATGCTAAAATTTCGTTCAATGAGGAACGATGCTGAGGAAGAAGGCCCACGCTGGGCCGCCGATAAAGATGACCGTGTGACACGGGTGGGAAAATGGATTCGCAAGTACCGGATTGACGAATTACCCCAGGCCATCAACGTTCTCCGAGGCGAAATGAGCATTGTGGGGCCGCGACCCGAGCGCCCGGAGTTTGTGTCCATGCTCGAGGACCAAGTTCCATTCTATGGCTTGCGGCATTCGGTGCGGCCGGGAATAACAGGCTGGGCGCAAGTGAAGTACCAGTATGGCGGAAGCATCGAGGAGACAAAGACCAAACTCGAGTATGATCTTTTCTACATCAAGCATCTTTCCGTGGTGCTCGATCTCGCCGTCATGTTTGAGACCGCAAAAGTCATGTTGTCCGGTCGCGGGGCAAAGTAATTGAATCGCCTGACCGAAACTCGCAGCCCTTCGGGAGCTAGGAAGTTAGCTGGGAGAATGCTGGACGTGTGTCTGTTGGCAGTGTGGGTCTTTTCGTATGCGGTCCTGCTTCGCGTCTTCGCTCTTCTACGCATGGCCGATTCCCGGGCACCTGTCGTCAAAGAGAAGACATCTACCTCCCGCGAAGTGGCCTGATCGCCCAACCTGGAGTCTTCCATGGGCAGCAGGGCGCTGGCCCGAGTTGCTGGTGAAGGAGTTTTCTGTTTTTGAGCATCTGGTTTCCATGTGGGACGGGCCGAAGTCTTGACGTTGAGTTAAGTACTTATTTGTCTGTAGCTTACGTTAAGGCAAAGTGGCCCGGCCAATGCTTCTAGGTAGGAACTAAGTCCAGGGAATTTCTATAGGAGGCCGAGTGATGCAGAGGTTTCTCTCTTCGATCCTGCTGGGGGTCGCGATTGCGTCTTTAGGGTTGCAGGAAACCCGAGCCACCGGCACCCAACAGGCAGGTGCTCCCTACAAGAATGCGGAACGGAAGGAGACTGCGGCGAATTCGGGCGAAAAACTCTCAGACGAGAAGGGCGGCGGCGCTCCAGAAAACGTGGGTGCCACTCCCGTCAAAGGGGTCCAAACACCAGCGGATTATCGTGCCGGAGTCGACGATGAATTCATGATCTCTGTCTGGCATGAACCCGAGCTTTCGGGGGGAGTCGTCGTGCGCCCGGACGGAATGATTACGTTGCCGCTGCTAAACGATTTGAAGGTTGTCGGTCTGACCACGGATGAAATGCAGGTGTTGCTGACTGAAAAAATGAAAACGCTGGTAAACGATCCACAGGTGACTGTGATAGTTAAGGCCATGCACAGCCGGAAGGTTTTTCTGGTTGGCAACGTGATGAAGCAGGGCTCTTATCCCCTGAGCGGGAAGAAGACTGTTCTTGAGCTAATTGTCGAAGCGGGAGGACTGGGACCCTTTGCAAAGCAGCGTTCGATCTATGTTCTACGCAAAAGGGACGGGAAAGAGATTCGTTTGCCGTTTAACTACAAGAAAGCGCTCTCTGGGAAAGGGGATAACCCCGAGCTGATGCCCGGCGATATGGTCGTTGTGCCATGATTTTCGAGCCGGAGGGGACTGGTCATCAGCGGAGAGGAGAAGGACTCCAATGCAAATAGCAGGAAAGCGATCAAAGCGTCTGTGTTGGGTCGTGGCTATGGTGTTCTCGTTCGCGAGCTCGAGTCGCGCACAGGAGAGTTCCTCCGCTACGAAGCCGGAACAGGAGCAGGGACAGGGCGGCACGGGCGCGATGCAGGAACCTCAGGGAGATGAACCGAAGCCAGTGCAGGTTAGCTCACCTTCATCGCCGATAGATGCGCAGATCCATCCCGCAGGACAGGCTGTGCCCTGGCTCGGAACAGGCTCTCCGCTTCGTTGGGGAAGCTTCTCTGTCGGCGGGGTCACTTACTCGCAGGTCCATGATGATTTCCAGCCGCGGGGCGGCTTGCCGAGCAATGTCATAAACCTCAGCATTTTTCGTACGGCTCTTGTCTTTGAAAAAAAGTTTCACAATCAGGAAATTGTGCTGCAATATGAGCCGCAGCTCGCAATCTTGAATGGCGAAGTGGCGGGCAACGCGGGCACTGACAACGCTCTCTTTTTTGGAACCACGATCCAACTGACGCCGCGTCTGGCCTTGACTCTGAAGGACGCATTCGCGCAAGTGCACTCCCGCCAACTGTTTCCTCAGAACTTCTTGGCCGTTGATCAACAGGCAGGTAATGTGATCCAGAACAACTTTCTCCAAAATCCCGGTAGCTACGTGATGAACGAGTCGGCCGCGGTGCTTACCTACCTGGTGAGTCCCCGGACTACTCTTACTATCTCTCCCGCCTACCGTTACTCGCGCGTGACGAACAAAGATCAAGGGAACTATGTGGCGAACGGGCACGACTACGCAGGGGCATTGGCTGTAACTCGGGCGCTCACACCTCAACAGAATTTCGGCATTACCTACAAGACGGAATACCTCCGTGCGACGAATGTCCCCAATGCCGCTGGCACTCATTTCAACACTGTTGGCTTGTTCTATTCCTACCAGCTTGCTAAGTCGTGGCTGGTTAAAACGGAGATCGGCGACATAATCTCGCAATATCCGGGCGGCTTGCCAACCACAAATTCGTTCGGGGGCGGAGCGGCGCTCGTCAAGAGTTTTGCGAAAGCTGCTGTGACTGTTGCCTATGGCCGGGGCCTATTGCAGCAGAATTTCATCACCGGCCAAGTCGGCGATCGCGGTGATATTCTCTTGGGAATACTGGTTACGAAGCGGCTTACTTTGAATGGTGGCGGTGGCTACTATCGCGAGACGGGCGGGGACCCGCGAACAAAAGGCTCGTACACTTCCTCAGGTATAGAATTTGGCCTCGCTGAGCATTTGGCGCTTTTTGCAAGCTATTCTCATACCTTCCAGTCCTCTAACTCGCCACAATTGCTTTCGGGAATACGGAACACTGTAGTTTTTGGCATTAGGTGGGCACCGAAACCCTTGCTGACGCACTAAGCTGGTTGATTCAGTAAAATGCGCTGCTGGCTTGGCGACGGTTTGCCGACTGCGGTCCACTCTGCCAGCTTTGGCTATAGCGACCATCTCACGTCAACATCCCAAGTGCGCCGCGTCCCGAAACCGTTCACAGGGGGCAGCTCTGGAAGGTAGGGGGATATCTGTGGAATTGCTTTCCCACGACTTGGTACCTGCCAACTATGACAAGGTAGGGTCGCCGTCAGCAAGTTTACAAGTTATTGTAAATAAATGAGATAGCCTCAGGGCGTCCGGCGGATCAGATTCCTCCTGTGGCAACGAACTTGCACCATGTGGCAAGCAGCAAATTGTTGACGCGAAAGCCGTTGGAGGCGACAGACCCTTGGGCGACTCTCAAACACACCGATTGACTACAGACCTGCTCGGTCGCGTGAGCCTTCGAACCTATCTTGAAATCAGCCGCCGACGTAAGTGGTGGATCATTCTAAGCACGCTAGGCGCATTTGTTTGTTCGGTGGCCTTCGTTCGAAGCCTGCCGGACACCTACAGCGCTCAAACAGTTGTCCTGGTGGAAGGGGGACAGATACCGGACAAGTATGTTCCTGTCATCATTACTGGAGATATTACCGGACGGCTGACGACCCTTGAGCAGCAGGTTCTCTCGCCTACGCGGCTGAAAAAGCTCGTCGAGTTGAATGGACTCTACCCTGATCCGACCGGAAAGCTGACTGAGAAGCAGGTGATACGCGCGCTCCAGCATGCCATCAACATCGAAATCGCAAACCCCGGTGCTGGGAGGCCGGGGACATTCCGTATTGCATACAGCAGCAGGAATCGGAACGAAGTGGCGCGAATCGCTAACCAGCTCGCGCAGATGTTTATTGATGAGAATCTAAAAGCTCGCGAGGAACAGACGGCCGGGACAGCAGAATTCTTGCACAGCCAACGATTGGAAACCAAACAGCAGCTCGATGAGAAGGACGTACAGCTTCGGGCCATAAAGACGCGCAATGTCTTGGAACTTCCCGAATCAAAGCCCTATCATCTGGAAACTCTCGCAAACCTGCGCGGTCAAGTCCAGGCTATCCGGGACAAGATTCAGGGGGACGAGCAGCAGAAGATCGTCCTTCGATCAATGCTCGCATCTGGTGCAGAAGCGCCCACCGTGGAAGTTGAAGGAGCCGGTCAGTTGGGAGAGAATGCGGGAGGAGGTCCGAACCAAGGGCCGCTGGATAAACTGGAAGCTAAGCTCTCGGAACTCAGGTCCCGGTACGGTCCGGGGCACCCCGAAGTACGAAAGATCCAGGCAGAAATCAACAAGCAAAAGTCGAAGGGACCCACCGAAGGCCCGGTGAACGGGGTAACGCAACTCCAGCAGGATCTTCGTCCCGCTGTGAAGCCGGACCGCGTGCGGCGCAACCCTGTAATCGAAGCGCAATTGCAGTCACTCGATGAGGACGTAAAAGAGCAGAATAAGCTGTTGCGACCGCTGCTGGAGCGCATGGAATTCCACACATCGAAGCTGGAGCAGATCCCTCTCTTCGAGCAGCAAATCGGCCGTCTACAGCAGGACTACGACACTCTAAGGGTGCAATATGCAAGCCTGCAGGACAAAGAGGAGGCCGCCAAGATCTCCCATGCGTTGGAGGTTCACCAGAAGGGTGAACGCTTTGTGATTTTGGACGCTGCTGTGACTCCCGAGTTTCCGGCAGCCCCCAAACGGAAATTGATTGCACTAGCGGGACTATTTGGCGGCCTGCTGGCAGGGATCGGACTGGCTGCGGGTGCCGAGATGAACGATGAATCCGTGCGCACGGAAAATGAGGCCGCGCGGATTTTCGGAAAGCCCGTGCTGAGCTGCGTTCCGCGTATCGTTTCGAACCAGGAACGGCGAATAGGATTCTTGCGAGCGACAGGGCTGTTGGCCGGAACGGTGGCGGGCTCGGCAGCTTTGGGGCTCCTGCTCGCGTTCCTCACTCAAGGGCTGCTCTAGATGTACCGCGCTTTCTACCAACTGAAGGACGAGCCTTTTCGGCTGACCCCGGATCCTCGTTACCTTCATCTTTCCGGGCCGCACCAAGCTGCCTTAACGGCTCTGTTGGGCGGCATCTTTTATCGTAAGGGATTGGTAATGATAACCGGTCCGATTGGGACCGGCAAGACAACGCTTGTTCACACGGCTCTGCAGGTCATCTCAGACAAGAAATTGGACATCCGTAGCGCGCTGCTGTTCAATCCGGTGTTGACGCGAGACGAATTCCTGGAAACGATGCTCGCAGAATTCGAGGTCACTTGTCCTGCCACCAGCAAGCCGCGACGGTTGGCGGCTCTCCACCAGATGCTCCTCGAGACTCACCGTCGAGGAAGTACGGCGGTGTTGTTCATCGACGAAGCGCACCTGCTGAGCCCTGAGTTGCTGGAGGAAATCCGGCTCTTGGGCAACGCTGATACACACCACGGCAAGCTTCTGCAAATCATCCTGTGCGGCCAGCCAGAACTCCTGACTATGATGAACAGGCCAGAGCTCAGTGCATTGAAACAGCGCATTGCCTCTCGTGCTCATCTCCGACCGTTGAGTTTGCCGGAGACGAGCGCCTACATGGCCGAACGTCTGCACGCGGCCGGATTGCAGGGATCCGGGCCGTTTTCCTTGCCCTCAGTCGAAGACATTCATCGATATTCCGAGGGTGTGCCGCGGTTGGTCAACCTCATGTGTGATGGATGCCTGGAGCTGGGATTTCGCATGCAACGCAGAATCATTCAGCCGGACATTGTGGAGGAAGTGGCCATCTCCTTGGGACTTATCCAGTGCGTGCCCGCGGTTGAAGAGAAACCCCTTCAGAAAACCCTTACATCCTCGGCCAGCCCCAGATCTGTCGGCACAAACTCAGGCCCGGCGACAAGCACGGCTGCCACTGAACAAAAAACCGCCGTGGACATGCTAATCGAAGCTATGAAACACAATCGAGCAGCAGTTTGAGGAGTTGATTAAGATGAGTGAGTTCTTCAATCAGACGGTCAAGGCCGGAAATTCGGCCCTTAGTGTGGAGGAGTCGAAGCTCGCTGGATTGCAGGAACTCCTACGGACGCCGACGACGCAAGCAGTAGACGTCCCCGAGCTGCGGGAGGCGCGGCTCGAGGGGTGCCGGATGTTTCACGGCGCGCTTACGGACCAGTTTCATGCACTGTTCGGGGGTGGCGCGACGGCTCGATCGGCGGAGGAATCTTACCGCGCTCTTCGAACGCGTTTGCTGAGACTTCGATCGGCGCAGGGGTTGCGCTCCATCGTGGTGAGCAGCGCGGTTCCGGGCGAAGGCAAGACGCTTACATCACTGAACCTGGCCTTGTGCTGTAGCCAGCTGCAGGATTTGCGCTTGTTGCTCATTGACGCAGATGTGCGCACCAGCGGCCTTAGCCACTCCATGGGTTTTCCGGCCGGCGCGGGACTTGTCGATGTGATTTCTGGCCAGTGCCGGCCCGAAGACGCCATTCTGGCCACGGAGATTCCAAACCTTTATGTGTTGAGCGCCGGCTCTCCGACGACGAAACCTACAGAGCTCTTCGCGGGACAACGCTGGCAGGAATTCATCGGATGGTGCAACGAATCGTTCAAACTCGTGCTGGTGGACTCGCCGCCGGTGCTAGACCTCGCTGATGTCGAGCTTATCTCAGCCGCTTGCGACGGCGTTCTGATGGTGGTGCGGGCTCAGCACGCAAAACGCGAGGTCCTGGAGAAGTGTGCTCGTCAGATCGATGCGAACAAACTCTTGGGAGTGGTGTACAACGGCGTCGAGCGTGGCACTGGTGGAAAGTATCCATACGGATCCTACGTGGCTAATCGAAAGAACCGTTTTTAGGGGCGTGCGATGTTTCCCAATCTAAAGTTGCAGATCTTCCGGCGCGGCAGTCACCAGAATCAACTGGCCAGAGCAGTGGGTATCGATGAGACTGTCTTGAGTAAGATCATTCATGGCTATCGAATCCCTACGCCCGTTCAAAGAAAGCTACTCGCCAGCCACCTGGAGGTGGACGAAGCTTGGCTGTTTGAGCGTTTTGAAGGAGCTCCTGCCCAGAAGATCTCCGACGATGGACGGCTGGCCAATGAGGAAGGGTCTCCCGGACATGACGACCGCTGACCTCCACCTTTGGAGGGACGGGACTCAGTCCCAAACAGAGTTTGCTCAGGTCCGGATCGAGCCGCTCGACAAGAACTGTGAAGCAGAGTGGGAGGAGTTCGTCTTCAGGCATCCGAGAGCGACATTCTTCCATCAACTCGGTTGGAAGCGGGTAATGGAAAGGACTTATGGCTACGAGCAGCGCTATTTCTGCGCAAGACGGGGTGCACAAATCACTGGAATTGCTCCTGCGTTCATTGTCTCAAACTGGGTGATGGGCCGGTGTTTGCTCTCTCTTCCGTTCGCAGTCTATGGCGGTGTTTGCGCCGCGGATGCCGAAAGTGAGAAAGCGCTTGTACTTCATCTGGAGCAACAATCCTGTGCGCTTGAACTTGAATATCTTGAACTTCGCAATCGCAACGGGGGCATCCGGCCGGGCTATCATGCGAATCCCCGCTACGCGACCTTTACACTCCCTCTCACCAGCGATACCGGAGCGATTTTCCGCTCTTTTCCAAAAGACATCCGCTACATGATCCGCAAAGGTGAAAAGGCTGGTTTGCGGGCAGAGCGCGGGTTTCATCAACTAGGTAGTTTCTACGAACTGATGCTCGTGAATCTGCGGCGACTGGGCACTCCGGCTTTCCCTTTGAGCTTGTTCGAAAACCTAATCTGCGAGTATCCGGGGAAGGTAGATCTCACGTTAGTTTACTCCGGTAATAGACCAGTGGCGGGTGGGATGTCATTTTTCTTTCGTAACTGGATGCAGCCTTACTACATCGGAGCACTCGACGAGGCCAAAGCACTGGCAGCTAACGATTTTCTCTGGTGGGAACTCATCAAACTGGCGGCCGCGACGGGCTGCGACACGTTCGACTTTGGCCGGAGCAAAAAGGATTCGGGCAATTACCACTTCAAGAAGAAATGGAATCCGCAGATCGAGTCCTTGGATTATCAGGTGCGGCTGGTCCGGCGGAAGCACCTACCGAACTTCTCGCTGGCCAACCCGAAATTCGAGTTGGCGGCCAACGCCTGGAAGAAACTGCCCCTCCGATTGACTCGAATGATTGGCCCGCGCGTGGTGCGCTGGTTTCCTTGAGGGAACGCCGGCGGGAAAGGCGCCACCCAGTTTCTTGAAAGAGAGCGAACCAACCGATGTCCACGAGGGTGCAACCAGAGATGTCGAGCGCATCTGGATTCAAGATTCCAGCTGCCGCAATCCCAGGCAACGGGCGGCTCCGACTCTTGCATGTGGTGAGCCGGCTCGGACTTGGCGGCACCGAACACGGCGTACTTAAGTTAATGAGCGGACTCGGCGAAGAACTTTTCGAGCATCGCATTTGCGCGGTTAGAGGCGTCGATGCGGAATTCACGAGCCGTATGGGCGTAACTGCCCAAGCATGCACGGTCGCCAGCGCGCGGCCAGGTTTCCAATTTCCTCTCTTTCGTCTTGCGCGCGTCATGAAACAATTTCGCCCACACATTGTGCATACGCGCAATTTCGGAGCGCTTGAGGCAATACCCGCGACGCGGTTAGCGGGAGTACCGATCGCGATACACAGCGAGCATGGTTACGAACTGGAAACTCTTGCGGGGCTTCCACTGCGCCGCCGGCTTTTTAGCTGTGGTTGCTATGCCATTGCGGACGCGGTTTTTACCGTAACACACGATCTGCGGTCCTACCACTCCAAGCAGTCCTGGTTTCCGGCCGGCCGGATCCGAGTGATATACAACGGTGTAAACACGGAGCGCTTTTTCCCCAGGCCGGAATACTCGGCGCGAATTCGTAGGGAGCTGGATATTCCTGTCAATCGCACCGTGATCGGCAGCGTTGGCCGGCTGGTGGCTATCAAAGATCATGGAACACTTGTCCGCGCCGCTGAGAATCTCGCGTCCCAAGGTAAGGATGTCCACCTGCTCATCGTGGGTTCAGGCCCTGAATTGTCAAGGCTGCGCTCCATTGCTCAAGCTGCGCCCGCTCTTCTCGGCCGCGTAACCTTTATGGGAGAGTCGGATCGCGTTCCTGAATTGATGAGCGCCATGGATATCTTCGTCCTTACCTCTATCTGCGAGGGCATGTCGAACACAATCCTTGAAGCCATGGCGAGCGGGTTGCCGGCGATTGTGACGCAAGCAGGAGGAAATCCAGAAATTATTGAAGAGGGTCACAGCGGCTGGCTATTCTCTCCGCGCGACGCAGACAAGCTCGCAGAGCATTTGCTCCGCTTGACGGAGGACTGCGCGTTGCGACGCCGGGCGGGCGAAGCTGCACGCCGACGCGCCGTCGAGTACTTCAGCTTGGATAGAATGACACAACAGTATATGGAATTGTATCTGGAGATCGCAGCTCGCCGCAGGGTGCGGCAAGGAGCATAGGCCGGCATGTGCGGTATCTGCGGAGTTTTCGAATACCATCGCCGGACGGATATTCCGCGTGAAATGGTGCACCGCATGAATCAGACCATGATTCATCGCGGGCCGGATGATGGAGGCGTCTTCGTCGGTCCGGGAATCGGCCTTGGCCACCGGCGGCTGAGCATCATCGATCTTGCCGGGGGCCATCAGCCGATGTCAAACGAAGACGGCACCGTGTGGGTGTTGCTGAATGGCGAGATCTACAACTATCCAGAGCTCAGGGCGGAACTGCTTCAGCGCGGCCATAAGTTCGTTACGAAATCAGACACCGAGGCCATCGTGCACCTTTACGAGGAGTTTGCGGAAGGGTGTTTTGCACGGCTCCGGGGCATGTTCTCCATCGCATTGTGGGATTCGCGCAATCGCAAGCTGGTGCTGGCCCGCGATCGGGTGGGTAAGAAACCTCTCTTTTATGCCGGTGACGGCGGACGAATCTTGTTCGGCTCCGAGCTCAAAGCGCTTCTGGCCGCGGACTCTATGGTCCGCGACATTGATGAACAAGCACTCTCGGATTATTTCTCCTTCGGCTATATTCCCGCGCCAAAAACAATTTTCCGCGCTGTCCGCAAGGTAATGGCAGGCCACTATCTCGTGGCTTCCGCCGAAGGCCTCCGCGAAACTCGGTACTGGGATCTTTCCTTCCGCCCGGTGGCGGAACGCAGCGAAACTGAATGGTGCGAACGGCTTCGTCACGAACTGTGCGAGGCGACGCGCATCCGGCTAATGAGTGATGTTCCACTAGGCGCGTTCTTGAGCGGCGGAATCGATTCATCTTCCGTGGTGGCCACAATGAGCCACTTGATGAAACGCGCCGTGACCACTTGCTCGATCGGTTTTGAAGAAGAGAAGTACAACGAGGCCGAATACGCGCGCCAAGTCTCGCAGCTTTTCTCAACCGATCACCATGAGCAAACCGTTCAACCCGATGCTATCGGGATTTTGGACAAACTTGCTTGGCACTACGACGAGCCATTTGCGGACTCCTCCGCGATACCCACATATTACGTTTCCAAGATTGCGCGCGAACACGTCACAGTAGCGCTTGGTGGCGACGGTGGAGATGAAAACTTTGCCGGCTACCGGCGTTACAAGCTGGACTACTTCGAGAATCGCTTACGGCAATATGTACCTGCCGCGCTGCGGCGTTCTGTATTCGGTCCTCTGGGCCGCTGGTACCCTGCTCTGGCATGGGCACCACGCGTATTCAGGGGGAAGGCGACCTTTCAAAGCCTGGCGCGCTCGCCCCTCGAGGGGTACTTCCACACAGTTTCCTATTTCCGGCCAGAGGAGAAAGCGCGGCTGTTTACCGGGGATTTCCAGCGCCGTCTCGGACGCTATGATTCCCTCGATGTCTTGCGGCAATACTACGACCGCGCGGACACGAATGATCCGCTCTCCAGGATTCAATACGTGGACATCAAGACCTATCTCTCCGACGACATCCTGACCAAGGTCGATCGCGCGAGCATGGCCGTGTCACTTGAAGTGCGGGCCCCGATGCTCGACCATCAATTCATGGAGTGTGTGGCGTCCATTCCCAGCGGGCTCAAACTACGCAACGGCACCGGAAAATACATCCTAAAGAAAGCACTTGAGCCCGTTTTGCCTGCGGACATTCTGTACCGTGCAAAGCAGGGGTTCGCCGTTCCGCTCGCGCAGTGGTTCCGGCGCGAACTGAAACCAATGGCTCGACAGATCATTTTTGAAACCGAAGACGGGATTCTGGACAAGAATTTTCTGAAGCAGATTTGGGACCAACACCAAAGAGGGTATTACGACAGGTCGGCGCTGCTGTGGGCCACGCTGATGTTCCGTAAGTGGCAGCAGATGTTTAGAACTCACTAGGATGGTATGAGCGGAATTTGCGGAATCTGCGAGCCGGGACGCGAGTTGCATGCGAGTCACTTGTCACCTATGCTCGCCGAGCTTGCTTTGCCAGGTGAATCCAGCCGCGACGCACAGGGAGGCCGTTCGATCGCAGTCGGCGTCGCCCGGCACTGGAACTTCCAACAAGTAGCGGTTGCCGGCGGTATTACTGCCGCCGTGGACGCGGATCTGGTGGACTTTTCGGAGGCGGGCCAAGCGCTGTCCATCACCGCAACACAAGCTTCTCGCCTGCCGGTTGCCGAATTGATTGCCAGGCTGTACCGCGAACGCGGCGTGGAGTTTCTCAAGCTTCTGCACGGCGGGTTCGCGCTCGGCCTCTGGGATGAAGCAGAGCAGCGTTTACTCCTGGCGATCGATCGCATTGGCTCAAGGGCCCTCTACATACGACGGGAAGGCGGCGTGTTGCTGTTTGCCTCGCGGATCTCAGCGGTTCGTTCGGTGCAACGCGGACGTGTGGAGGCAAATCCCAGCGCTATTTTACAGTTCCTGCTCTTTTCAGCGGTTCCCGCACCGCTGTCCAGCGACCGTGGTACGGAAAAGCTGCGTCCGGGAACCTTCGTTGTATTTTCGAACAGCCAATTAGCTGAGCATACCTATTGGGATCTTGAATACCCGGAAAGTCAGAACCGAAATGCCGATTACTGGGCGCGCGAATTGCGCCATGGGATGCAAGCTGCCGTCCATCGCCATCTGGAGGGCTGCAGCCAATCGGACACCGGGTGCTACCTCAGCGGAGGCACCGATAGTAGTTCAGTCGTGGCATTCACCAGCCAAAAGCATCGGCCGGCACAGTCCTTCTCGATCGCCTTTGAGGAAGCGGGATTCAGCGAGATTGAATTTGCGCGCACCACTGCGGCTTGCTTTCAAACGAAGCACCACGAAAAATGGCTCACTCCCAGAGACGCTTCGATTGCTCTTGAAAAAATCATCGCCTACTATGACGAGCCGTTCGCCAACTCCTCCGCGATTGGCTCGTATCACTGTGCCATGCTGGCGCGAGAACATGGCGTGAGCACATTACTGGCTGGAGACGGCGGTGACGAGCTCTTTGCCGGAAACACGCGCTACGCGCAGGACAAATACTTTGCGCTATATCATTTGCTGCCCGCATGGCTTCGTCGTCGACTGATCGAGCCGATAACTGAACTTTTGCCCCTAAACGGCGGCAAGGCGAGCTATCCTCGCAAATATGTCCGTCGGGCGAACATCCCAAATCCGAGGCGCCTGCTTTCTTACGGTTTCTTCCTGAGTTTGCCGCCCCAGGAGATCTTCGAGGACGGCTTCATCCAGGAGGTCGGCGCGGAGAATTGGCTCGCTATTCCTGAAGGACATTTCCGGCGTGCAAAGGCCACCAGCGACCTGAACCGAATGCTTTATCTGGATTTGAAAATCACGCTTGCGGATAATGACTTGCGAAAAGTGTCCGGCACGGCAGAGCTCGCCGGAGTGCGCGTTCGCTATCCCCTCCTCGATGATCGTCTGGCGGAACTTTCAGGGCTCATACCGGCATCGCTGAAATTGAAGGGCTTCGAAAAGCGGTACATCTTTAAACGGGCGATGAAAGGCATGCTCCCGGCGAAAATTCTCAACAAGAAAAAGCACGGGTTCGGCGTGCCGCTGGCACAATGGCTGTTGGGGGACACACGCATGAGAGAGCTCATGCGAGACGTGATGCATGACTCGCGAACACGCCAGCGCGGTTATTTCCGCGGCGCATTTATCGACCGTTTGATGGTTTTGCACAAGGAGCAACCGAACTATTACGGCGAGATCGTTTGGTATTTGCTGGCGCTGGAACTGTGGCACCGGCAGCATTTGGAAAGGAGCCGAAGTACAGTCGATGCCCGGTGAAACGAAAATTCGATTCTACGCTGCCCTCACCCGGCTATTCTCGGCTAAGCTCAAGGCCACCTGCCGCCGGATAATCGCGACAGGGTTGTATCAGAGCGGGCTGATGCGCGTAGTCAATCGGCTCGCCCGCGCATATGAGCTGTCAGCGCCGGCAGGTTTTCGCCTCTCCGGTTTTCACAAGAGCTCTTCTTCAAAATTTTGCATTTTGTGTTATCACCGCGTTGGCACAGAAGGCGCTCCGATCTTTTCGCGCCTTGATCCGCTCGTTTTTGAGGCGCAGATGCGCTATCTGCAAATGAACTTTCGCGTCGTTCCTCTGGGCCAGCTCTGGCGCGAACTGAAAGAACCAAGGTTGCGCGAACCAACCGTTTCCGTGACCTTCGACGATGGTTATCGGGATCTTTACACTCATGCTTTTCCCGTGCTGCAACGGTTTCAGATCCCCGCGACAATCTACCTGATCGGGCAGTGTGTGGAAACCGGCGAGCTACCCTGGTACGACCGGATCTTCCTTGGACTTGATCGCGCCCCCGGCCAATTCGTGGAACTAGACTTGGATGGTTCTCGGCGGTTCGATCTTTGCTCGCCAGAGACGCGCGCAGAGGTTGCATGGCAAATTGTATGTCATCTCCGCACCATTTCTGATCCTCGCCGGAGGCAGTGGCTTGCAGCCTTCGAGAAACAGTTTCGTCTTCCGCCACACGAAGTGGGCGACAGAATGCTGAACTGGGAGCAAGTTCGGACCATGCACCGCGGCGGGATTCACTTCGGGGCACACACCATGACTCATCCCGTAGTAAGCCAACTGCCGCTCAGCGCGTTGGCAGAGGAACTCGTTCAAGCGAAACACTACCTCGAAGCGGGACTGGACGCACCAGTCGAAGACTTTGCCTATCCTTTCGGCAAGGAAGCTGATATCCAGCACTCCGCCGCAGAAGCGTGTCTACTCCATGCTGGATATCGTTCAGCCGTCACGACGATCGAGGGGTGCAACAGGCCCGGCGTCAATCCCTATAGGCTGCGTCGAATGCAAGTCGGCGATGATCGTTCGATGGGCTTATTCGCCTTTAATCTCGCCCGAGTCTTTCTGGAGGATTCCTCCGCCTCCTTGACATTCGTGAGCGCCACCGATGAGAGGATGACAAAGCAGCAAGAAACCGCTGGCGGTTTGTTGTCGAGGAACGGGCGGAATGCGTGACTTCGTTGTATTGGCGATCGTACTTGGTGCCGCGCCCGTCTGCCTTCTGAGTCCCTACTTCGGTGTCCTGATGTGGTATTGGGTTACCTATATGAATCCGCATCGCTTTACCTGGGGATTCGCATATGACTTTCCAGTAGCCGTAGCGGTTGCGGTTCCCACTTTAGCGGGAATGCTCTTTGCCCGCAAATCCATGCGTTCCTTGGCCGTCAGGGAGAGCCTTCTCCTGTTGGTTTTGTGGGTGTGGTTCGCTTATACCTACATTCATGCACAAGGAGTCCCCCTGTTTACGGGAAATATGGCTGATGCTGCCTACGAGATGAGCCATATCAGCAAGATTCTGCTGATGACCTTCGTCATGATTGTGCTCATCACAACTCGGGAAAGGCTGCGCGGCGTAGTGTTGGTGACCGCAGGTAGTTTCGGTCTCCTTGCCATCAAGAGCACCCTTTTCGGTCTACGGACACAAGGTGAATCCCGCGTGTGGGGCCCGCCAGATTCGTTCCTCTCTGATAACAACGCCTTCGGGCTCGCGCTCAATATGAGCTTACCACTGTTGTTTTTCCTGGCGCGTGAAGAGAAGAATCGTTGGATGAAGCTCTCTCTCCGCTTGGCATTTGCCTGCACCATTCTGGTTGTGTTGCTCACCTACTCTCGTGGTGGCCTCCTCGGTTTGGCTGTAGTTCTGATGACGATTCTCTTTAAAACGCAAAAGAAATTCCTCGGCGCTATGGCCCTGGTCCTCGCGGCCTTCTTGGTCTTGAGTTTTGCTCCAGATTCCTGGATGGCCCGCATGGGGCATTTCTCGAAAGGGAATCTGGACGCCTCGGCGGAACAGCGCTTGGTTTCATGGGGAACAGCCTGGAACTTTGCTCAGGATTACCCAATTACCGGGGGCTCTTTCGACGTTCTCCCCAACGTCGATGTCTTTCAGAGCTATCAGCCGCGTCCCCTGCCCTTGGGTTATCCTTCGAGCGGCCCGCACAGCATTTATTTTCAACTTCTCGCCGATCAGGGGTTCGTCGGTCTTGGATTGTTCCTATTGCTGATCGCATCCTGTTTCTGGAGTTTGTCGAACATCCGCAGCAGTGCTCGCTTCGTTCCCTCCGCGGACTATCTCGTCCAGTACACGCATATGATCGAGGTGTCTATTCTAGCGTTTATGGTGAGCGGTGCTTTTCTTGGATTTGTCTACCTCGATGTCATCTACCAGATGATTGGAATCACCGTAGTCTTGAAGAGTCTCTTTTTGAGGGAATTGGAAGCCCGCATCACGAGCATGCAAGAAGAGGAACGAATGATTGTTCCAGAAGAGTTGAACACATTCGCCTAACATAAGGATAAACCGCGAGTAGGAGGACTTAGGAATGGTAGTCAACTGGCTTAGCTTTCACAAAATGGCCCGCGGGCTCTGGATTACTCTCGCCAGCTTGGTTGTAATACCCGCAAGTGCAAGGGCACAGACATGGTCATGGAACACCGAGCTGATCGACATCTTGGGCACGGATACATCCATTGTTGCCGACCGCGAAGGAAATCTGCACCTTGCTTATTACTACGCGGAGGGCGGTCAGTTGAGGTACGGTTTCCGGCCAGCGGGTGGCTCCCAATGGTTCAAGATGTCGCTGGATCATTCGCTCGGCGGCTTTTCAAGTCAGATCACAGTGGACGCTCAGGGCAACCCTCATATCTGCTATTCCCCTCGCATTTTGAAATACGCCCATTTCGACGGCCGTCGATGGTCCGTCCAGCAAATTGATCCCGGTATCGGACTCGTTGGATACAGTTGCTCGATAAAAATTGCTATGGACGGCAGCCCCCGTATCAGCTGGTTTGTCGAAAGCGGTTCTTATCTGCGCTATGGCGAGCTCAAGGATGGAGTTTGGATGGCCCGCACTTTGGATTCGGAGGGCTGGCCAGGGAAATGGAATTCCCTGGGACTCGATACGAAGGGATTGCCCTACATTGCCTACAGCCAATTCCCCTGGGGCCGGCTGAAATACGCCTCATTTGACGGCAACCAATGGCACACCCTTATCCTTGATCAACCAGGTGCCAGCCCAGGAGACAACATTCAGCGCGGCCTGGGCGCTTCTCTTGTACTTGATGCCAAGGGTAATCCCATCGTTTGTTACTATGATCTTCAGGCGCTGCGGTTGGCGCGTTTTGTGGACGGCAAATGGCAGAAAGAAGTCATCGAACCGATTCCTCCGTTCGGTCCGCAGTTTGCCACGAAGAGTTTTCGAATCACTATTCTTCTTGACAGCAAGGGTAACCCGCATATCGGTTTTGAAAACCTACGTGGACTGGAACACACTTGGTGGGACGGCCAGCGCTGGCATTCCCAACTGATTGTAGCTGCGGCTGGAATATCCTTTTTCGAGAGTGCCATGGCCATGGATTCGAATGACAACCTATATATTAGCTATAAAGATCCTGCCGATGGTGTGCTTCGGCTAGCCATTGGGCACCCCGCTTCCACAGTCCAAAATGCCAGCGCTGAAAAGGCCAAACCTCCTAACTAGTCCGAACGTTTTTGGCGCGGGACGGCGCCAGTCCAATTCGACGACGGGGCTTCCAGATGAGAGGGTCAAGAGAATGATAGCACTGCAAATTGCGTTTTGGATTTCTGCTGGCCTAATCGTCTACGTATACGCAGGGTATCCATTTCTGGCATATGTACTGGCTCACTTCGTTTCCCAGCCAAATGGCCTTCGCCAGGACTTTTTGCCGTCCGTCACCCTGCTGATTTCCGCCCACAATGAGCGCACTGTTATCGGCCAGAAGCTCGAGAACAGCCTCGAACTGGACTACTCTAAGGAATGCTTGGAGATCATCGTTGTTTCTGATTGTTCGGACGATGGTACGGACGAAATCGTCAGAGGATTTCCGTTGGAGTCGGTACGCCTCATGCGTCAACCAGCCCGTATGGGCAAAAGCTCCGGGCTTAACATTGGCGTCGCTGAGGCCAAGGGAGTGATCTTGGTTTTTTCGGATGCCAACGCCATCTATGAACGTGACGTACTTCGCAAAATGGTCCGCCACTTCGCAGATTGCCGCGTCGGTTACGTCGTGGGCTGTGCGCGGTATAGCGAGGCCGCAGGACAGTCCTCTTCTGCAGACTCCGAAGGGCTTTATTGGAAATTGGAAACCTGGCTCAAGCAGAAAGAATCTGAATTCGGCTCTGTGGTTGGTGGCGACGGGGCAATCTACGCGATTCGGCGCGAATTGTTCACACCTCTCCGGCCAACTGATATCAATGACTTCCTCAATCCTTTGCAGATCATCGTTCGTGGCTTTCGTGGAGTTTACGAACCGGATGCCATTTGCTACGAGGAGGCGGGCGATAGCTTCGAGAAGGAGTTCTACCGCAAAGTGCGGATCATCAGCCGTAGTCTAAATGCGCTGCGCCGCTCGCCACGCGTGCTTCTTCCGTGGAACCAGCCGCGCCATTGGCTCGCCCTCGTCTCACACAAGCTGCTGCGCTGGTTGGTCCCTTTGTTTCTGCTGCTCTTTTTCTTTTCTGCAGCAGCCCTTTGGGATCTGCCAGTCTGCCGCCTGATGCTCGTTCTCCAGATTGGCTTCTATATGCTCGCAGGTTCCGGCTGGCTGGTGGAAAATTATGTCAAGACACGCCCTTCCCGCATTTTTTATTTGCCTTACTATTTTTGTCTTGTGAATCTGGCCTCTTTCCTGGGCATCGTTAAGTTTCTCACGGGTTCCCTTTCGCCCACTTGGCAAACCATCCGGGAGCAGGCTCCCGTCGAACAGAAATCCACGGTGCGACCTGCCGGAAAAGCGTTTTGAATTGTGTCGCTGGAGATTCTCCATGTCCTCGACCACTCTTGGCCGGTGCTGGACGGGTACGCCCAAAGAAGCCGCGCCATCGTCACCGCCCAACGCCATCTCGGTCTCAGTCCCAGCGTTTTAACCAGCCCTTTGCACCAACAGGATGATCCGGCAGCAGCGGAAACTTCTTTCGAAGGAATCTCCCACTTTCGCACGCCGTTGCCGCAGGGCCTGGTGGGCCGCGCAATCCGAGAACGCTGGCCGCTCTTGCGCGAGTTAGCCGTGGTGCGCTTGCTCAGGCAGCGAATCCTATCGCTCCTGAAATCCCGCTCCTTCGATATCGTGCATGCTCACTCGCCTGCTCTCATTGGCCAGGCCGCCGCCCAGGCAGCGCGATCCTACGGCCTACCTGTCGTGTATGAGATACGGGCCTTTTGGGAGGACGGCACTGTGAATCAGAATCAAATCGGAGCACCCTCGCTCCGCTACTGGCTCGCAAGGGAATTGGAGACTCATGTCTTGCGCCAGGCGGACGCCGTCGTGGCAATCGCAAACCCCATGGTCGAGGATCTCGCGTCGCGCGGAATACCTCGAGCTAAGATTTTCCATGTGCCGAACGGCGTGGATGCTGCTCGGTTTGTCCCCCGTCCGCGCGACGCATCTTTCGCCGCCCAATTGGGAGTGGGCCGCACACCGACGCTTGGATTCCTCGGCACGCTTTTCCCGTGGGAAGGGGTTCCCTGGCTAGTGCGCGGAGCTGCCGAGCTGCGAAAGCGCGGCTTCATCTTCAAATTACTCATCGTCGGAGATGGAGCGGACACTCCACAAGTGAACGCAGCGATCCAAGAGACTGCTTCCTCTAATTACATCTCCTTTCTCGGGCGCGTCCCACATGATCAAGTTGAACTCTACTACTCCGTAATGGATGTGCTGGTTTATCCGCGATGCAGCGTTCGTCTAACTGAAATGGTAACGCCGCTGAAGCCCTTGGAAGCCATGGCGCTGGGAAAGCCAGTCCTGGCAAGTGACGTAGGAGGTCTTCGAGAACTGATCAGGCCAGACGAAACCGGGGCGCTGTTCGAAGCGGGCAACATTGAGCAGTTCTGCCGGCAAGCCGCGCGGCTCTTGAGCGATGAAAGTCTGCGGCGCTCCCTGGGAGAGCGGGCCCGCCGGCTTATCTGTGAGGAGAAAGATTGGCGGTTCCTCGTCCGCCAGTACGAATTCATTTACCAATTCGCTCAGCGGTCACGAAGCGCGAAAGGCTGAGGCCCACGCGATTTTTCTCGTGCAGTTGGCCGCGAACAGAGTTGCCCGGCTTCCCGGGGAGTTCATTGCACTGGCCTGATGTGGTTAATGGGGAGGGCGTGATTTGTGAGACCGGACGGCAGCCACTAACACCTCTTCGCATTCAGCCGCTACGTTCTCCCAGGTTCGCCCGCGGATGCGCCGAGAAATCTCTTCGTGGTTCCACTTGCGCGATAAAACCTCTTCGATGCCGGAAGCGACACCCTCCGCAGTTTGTTCGACCAGAACGCCGAGCTCGGGCGAGTCCAGAATCTCTGGGATCCCGCCTACACGCGTGGCCACGACGGGCGTGCCGCACGCGAGCGATTCCGTAACAACGTTTGGCCAGCCCTCGCGCGTGCTGGTGAGGCAGCTTGTCTCCGCGGCGCTGAACCAGAGCCGCAGTTCCTCATTCGGACGTTTGCCTACTAAGTGTACGCGGTCCCCTAAGCGCAGCTCTCTCACAAGTCTTTCCAGCTCACCCCGCAAAGGGCCTTCCCCCAGGATGAATAGCTGCAGCTTTGGATGCACCTCGGCAATCCTTGCAAAGGCACGAATCAAAAGTACGTGGTCCTTAACGGGAACGAGGGCTCCTGCCGAAACTAGAAGTGACTCGTTCACGCTCAATTTCAATTGCGCACGTGCTTCACTACGCGGGACGCGCTCGAATCGGCTCGGGTCTATGCCGTTAGGAACCACCCGGACCCTGTCGCCCTTTGTGCCCAGCGCTACAATCGCTTCCTTGAGTGAGCTGGATACGGCAATTACTCCGTCGGCGTGCTCAAGTGTCCATCGAATCATTGGCCGGATCAGCCGATACGATGGGTACAAAGTTAAGTCGGTTCCTCTCGCAGACACCGTCACCGGCACGTCCAGTACTTTCCCAAGTAGAACGGCCGCCATTCCGTCCGGATAGACGAAATGGGCATCGATGCAGTCTATTTTCTTTTGTTTGTTCAGTGCGGCGACCCGCCGCGCACACCCGGAGAACATCAACAGGGCGTGCAGCGGCATTGATATCTTTGGCAGTAGGAAGTACCTTGGATGATAGACCTCGATCTCGCCCACCTGTTCCCAATCAGGAATAAGACTTTCAGCTCGCCACCGGCCTTTCTTGATCCACGAAGGGAAATAGGGCACTGGAGCAACAGCAATCACTTCGTTTCCACTTCTGCGAGCCAGGTGCGAGGAACGCTGATACACAAAAATCGCGTGCGATGGGTCGACCGAATTCGGAAATAAACTTGTGAATGTTAGTACGCGCAAAGCGCCTTCCAACAGATCAAGGCCTTCTCCCCTCGCTAAGCTGAGTTGGCAGGGAGGACCTCGTCCTTTATCCCAATCTTCGCTGCGGGAGGGGCTCCCGAACTCTCAGTCACCCATCCGGCCGGCAATTCAGTAGACCAGCGTTTCAACCTGCCAAGCTTAATTGTACGAAAGAGACTGAAGGCATAGGAAAATCCCAGCTTCTCGATGACGTGCCGGGACGGGTGGTTGTCGGCTTCCACCGCAATGAAGATCAGCTGCCTTCCTAGGCCGGCTGCTGCATCCTGCAGCATCTGCGACAGCGAGGCGCGATAAAGCCCGCGGCCTCGGGCGCCAGGATCTGTATAGAAATCATATAAGACAGCCGTCCCGGGCGGAAACCAAATCTCCTGCCCCACTTCGGGGAACGTGGCCTTTTGCTGGCATTGGCTGAGCCAACCAAAATGCACGAGTCGCCCATTCTCCACCAAAGTATAAATGTGATCGCCCCTTTCCAGCCGCCGGAGTGATTCCGCCAGAAATCCGGAATGCGACTGCCAGATCTCCGACGGCTCGAAAGCCAGCAAATCATCGACGCAATCTCTGGACATTCGGCGTGGGTTTTCCAGGCGGCTGACATCCTCCGGTCTGTGTAAGTAGGCCCGCGATTCGCGTTTCGACCAGAGCTTTTGGGTGATCTTTCCCATCTGGCCGCGCAATATTTTCGGTAAATCTCTCCACCGCACTCGCCGGGCTTTTTCCCACACTCTTTCCCAGTGTCCAGCGACAGCTCTGGGTGAAATACCCAATCGTTTCAGACATGACTTGGCTGCTTCTTCGATTCTTTTCTTTCTGTTGTACCGGACAAGATCTTTTCGCCGGAAATATGCGCGAAGAACATAGACTTGCTCGTGACTTGTTGCAAAACGATCCTTAAAGCCGGATTCACCCGGAGTCAGATCTAAGATCGAGAATCCTTCCTGGAATGATTTTTCCACCAGCATCAGATAGTGAAGGGTGATTGGGGATTGCTGAGCATGGAAGGGAGAAAATATGGGCATCGCCAGGGTCAGATTCTTCTTCCCCGAAATCCCAAATTGTGCTGAAGTGATCTCGCTTCCCGCTCGAAGTACCGTAACGTGCAGAAGGTCCGGGAACCGCAACAGCGCGAGATGAAACCCTCTCTTTTGTGGATCATCACGAAAAGGCATATCACCATGTATAGCGCCCTGCCTGGCGTCGTAGTAAGCGATCAATTCTTTGAAGATCGGGTCCAGTTCAGCGGCCGTTCGAATCCGCTCAAATCGCAGCGGGCCGATTCTCTTTAGCTGATTGATGTAACTCTTCGTGCTTCGGCGCTTCTTCTTTTGAGCTAAGTATTGGAGGACTTCGCTGCTATCAGTTAGGTTGACTATGGGCCGCCGCCAAGATTCAAGAGAGCACCGCCCTGACCAGCCTCCGGTATCATTGATCCAGTCCGTTGGCGTGCCGACGGGCAGGTAGCGAAAAGTGAGCAAACCGCCGGGACAGATTCCTTCCAGAGCACACAAGGCGTTCCCAATAAATGAGTCTGACTCTCTTGACGTTAGCCATGTTTGGTACTCCGCTTGGTGGGCCCCGGCCATAACCAACTGTCCCGAGGAAGAACACGCTGCCAGCGTAAGCAGCCCTGTGAGCTTTTCGCCTTCTCCAGCTTCCCAAATGACGACCGGTCTGAAGTCCTTCCTGTAGAATTCGTACCAAGTAAGAACAAATTCTGGACTTTGAAAGGCTGTTGCCCAAGGGCACGCATCAAATAGCTTGCTCCATCGCGCTTGGAAGGAGTCTGTCGACAGCAATTCGCTCGCTTCAACGTCTCTTGCTACATGAATGGTCATAAGGAGCAGCGGTTCCCTGTCGAAGGTGGTTCGCGAAACGAATCTGGGTGCCTCTGCGAATGCCCCTTTCGCGCTTTAGCGGCTGCCAAAGCGATCAACACGTCGCAATGCCAATTACTTACATCAGCTCGAGCGAACGCCACACCCGAACGAGGCCCCCCTAAGTAAAAGATGCAGTTGGGGTTACGGATTCACTCGGAAGCACCACGCCAAACCAGTATATCAAAGCCAATTCTCAGCACGGTATGATTTGTTCCGTTTTGTAAAGGCACCTTTTGAGCTCTCCTTTGACGTGCCACCAACCTCGCGGCGCAAACCTGACTACCCAAATGAGTTCAAGTGGCGCTGGGCTCTGTATACATCCTCGACAAAGTTCGGGTTTGAGAGATTGATAGGATGCGCAAGACATTGTTCTCTGCTGAAACAGGAGGGAAGATGGCCGAGATCGAACTCCTGTCCTACGGTGGCTCGACGACGACGCCATGGACCGCGCTGGCAGAAACGGTGGAGAGCTTGCGCTGCGGCAAACGCCATATAGGAGCGCCCTGTGCCCTCAACGGCGACTCGCGCAGCGGGCGCGTCAAGGACTGCAGTGTGACACGCGGGCCCTGCCGGGGATTGCTGGATGCGGCTGAGCAACTCGTGCCCGTCCGCTTGCTGGTGGCGGACGCAGAGTCTGATTCGAAAGCGAATCACCAACCCATTCGGCAGCGCTGGGGAGCGCGCGGCGTCATCCCGGCCAACCCTCGGCGGGGCGTCCCCAATGGAGCCATCCATTACCAGATGTACCGGACTTTTCGAGGAACACTATGGGCAACGTGCGAAGTTCGAAACGAGCTTCTCGGTGGTCAAACTCTGCTCGCGCGCTCCCGCACTTAGCTCGGCATCGCAAATCCGCCAAGCTTTGCCGCTCGGTCTCGCTTACAACCTCTATCGCTTGAGGCACCCTAGGGGTCAAGAGGATGTCAACAGAGCCATTTCAAGTATAATGGCAGACGAACCGGTATCGGCTCTTGCTCAAGTATTTGCGACTAGATCACTTCCTGTCTGCAACCGGAGCGACCGACTCGATGCAAAACGCCCTCACCATTGATCTAGAAGACTATTTCCACGTCAGTGCCTTCAATGACAGCCTTGCTGCAGAGCAATGGCATGCACAGCCGAGCCGTATCGAACGTAGCACTAGGCTGCTTCTCGATCTTCTTGCTGAAACGGGTTGCAAGGCCACTTTCTTCGTATTGGGATGGGTTGCGAAGCACCACCCGCATGTCGTCCAGGAGGTTGCCGCCCAAGGCCACGAAATCGCTTGCCACAGCCTGGAGCATAGAACGGTCTATCAAATGACAAGGGAGGAGTTTCGGGAGGATACACGTCAGGCAAAAGAGTTGCTCGAAGATTGCATCGGGGCTCCGGTATACGGATACCGGGCTCCCAGTTTCTCCATCACACAAGACGCGATTTGGGCTCTTGATGTTCTCTGCGAGCTTCGCTTTTCCTTTGACTCCAGTATCTTCCCAGTGAAGCACCCAAACTATGGGATGCCAGACGCTCCACGCAGTCCGTACCGCGTCCAGACTCCGAGCGGACAAATCGTAGAGTTCCCGATGCCGACATTGGAGCTCGCTGGCTGGCGCTGCCCTTTCGGAGGAGGTGCATACCTTCGATTACTGCCCTACTGGTACACTCGCTGGGGCATGCGTTTCCTTAATTCGAGGGAGGGTCGTCCGGTTTGCGTTTATTTGCATCCGTGGGAGTTGGACCCTGATCAGCCCCGCATGAATGGCCGTCTCACATCACGCCTTCGCCATTACCTTGGCTTGCGATCTACCGCGGCGAAATTCCGGAATCTTATTCGCGATTTTGAGTTTTGTCCCCTGGGATTGCTATCGAGCCGCGTCTGAGCAGGCTCGCTCCAACCATGGAAGCAACGTTGCGTGAATAGTTTGCCTTTTGTCCATGATCCAGGCAAACGACCCAGTAACCGATGACAGCAAGCGGCAGCGCGAGTGCAACTTGCAGGAAGAATACGGCTAGGTTGTGGGCAGGCCAGAAACGCTCGAGCGCATAGCTGCCGAGCGCAAACGGAATAATCGCGGTTGCCGGACGTAGCCATGCGGACTTGAAATAGGCCACGGGGTGAATGCCGACCGTACGACGTATGTACCATGGCCAGAACATCAACTGCGCCGCAACGCTAGGCACGACTGTTCCCCAGGCTACGCCAAGAATCCCCATTCTTTTCACCAAGAAGACACTCAATGCCAGATTGCAGAGCCCTTCGATCACCGTTGCGGGCACAATCGGTCTGTGCTTGCTCAATCCTAGAAGGCTTCCGGCCGTCACCGCGTTCGCCGCCCACAGCAGCAATGTGATCGATAGAATGCGGAGAACTTGTCCGGAAAGTTCAGCATATTGCGCCCCCATCCACAGCCCGACGAAGCTGCTGCCGCGCAGTATGAATGTCAGTGCGACGGGAAGCATGACCATTGTGCCAGCCCGGCTACTGAACAGCACGATTCTCTGCATCTGCGTTTCGCCGGTTCGGACCTCCATGGAGCTCGCCAGTGGCGTCATGGTTTGGGAGATGCCGCTGACCAGCGCTCGCGCGTATTCCACCAGATTCCCGCCAATCGCGTAAAACGTCACTGCGCTTACAGGCAAGTACGCCCCAATGACCACGTTGTCGCTGGCGTAGATCAAGCTCGCGCTGACGTGAATAAGAAATGAAAACGCTCCGTACGAGAAAATGAGCTTGACCCCTGCAAGGTCTGCGGCCCCCAGCTGAATCCGCAGTGCGGGGTACAGGCGGTGCGCGAGATACACATTGGCGAGCCAACGCGCCAAGGTAAAGCCGAGCTGAATGAACGCCAATGCCACGATTCCAAAGCCCCAGTGAAGAGCCAGCGCAACTGCGCCCGCGCGCAAGACGTTCATGGCGGTTTCAATGCTGTTCGTAAGATCGAATCGTTGAAGTCCGACGAGTATGCCCCCGAATACCCCATTAACAAGAGAAATAGCAACACTGATGCCTGTCAGGATGACTACAATGCGAGCAGCCATCCAGTATTCCGGCGGAATATTCATCCGGTGAATGGCCACTGCAGCTAGTAAGAAAGAAGATAATACTGCCAGCAGTCCGAATGCAGAAAACAAAAGCATTGCGGACGACGCTACATTCGCTGCCTTGTTGTGATCATTCTGCGCGTGGAATCGTGCCACATACCGCGTTACCGCTCCGCGAATTCCAAGATCAAGCAGGCCCAAGTAGCCGGTTAGCGCGAGAATCAGGGTCCACACGCCGTACCCAGTATTACCGAGGTGACGAACCACATAGGGTGAAATAAAAAAGTTCACCCCTATCGCAATCAGGTAGCTTCCCCAATTCGAAAAAACATTCCGAACAACCGCGGACGTGCCCGGCCGCGTTCTACTTTGTTGGGGAGTTTCGGTGGTCTGTGCGGACATGCCTCTCCCGGCAACTATCTTTGGACAGTTGTGCACGTTTGTTACCAGCGACCTGGTCATAAGGCAACCAAAATCGCACCTAAACCTTCCTCCTGTCTCCAGTATCTGAAGGCAACTCTTTCGCGCAGGACGATTGTGTAAGAGAATGCCCTAATTGGGAAAACGGCTGAATCTCGCTCCGTTTCACCCACCGCTGTCCGTTAGCCATGATTTCATATAACTTGTTTATTTTCAACAGTTTAATAGGAAATGGGGCAGCTTTGCTTTGGTGATTGTCTTGCTGCCTCCTCTGCGAGGTTCATTCACGAATCGGTGCGGGTTACCTGTCGCTTTCGCGCTTGGCACAGCCAGAGCAACCCCGGGATAGGTGTTGGCCCTATTCCCTTTAGCTCGACTCCCAGACAGGATCGCATCGAGGTCGAGCCCGAGCCCAAGTCAGGGAGCCGGAGCCTGTGACGAGAAAGCGCAACACAGAGGAGCATATGTCTTTGACTCAGCAGCTTCCATCAATGGAAGAACAGCGACATTTTTGGGACTGGCATTGGCAGAACTGGCAGGAGCGGCATGTCCTGAATGACTGGACAGAACGCCGGTCCCAGGAGATTCTCGGCCTCATCAAGAGTGTCCCTCTCCAGCGTCCTCGCATTCTGGATCTGGGATGCGGCAGGGGCTGGTTCACGGAGCGTCTTGCTGATCTCGGTGAAGCGCACGGTATCGACCTCTCAGAGGAAGGCATCGCGGCCGCAAGTGCGCGGCGGCCCGATATCAGCTATTCCGCAGGAAACATCTATGAAGCGCCCTTGCCACGCAATTACTTCGACATTGTCGTCTCTCAAGAGGTCATCGCACACGTCGAAGACCAGACAAAATATCTCGACCGCGCAACGGAAGTTCTCAAACCGGGCGGCTACCTGATTATCACCACCGGGAACAAGTTCGTCATGGACCGTCTCGGTGACGTAGGCTGGAATGTGCAGCCCCCCCAGCACATTGCGCGTCAACTCAGCCGGGGCCAGCTCACGAGCATGTTGTCCATGCATTACCGGATTTTGAAAGCCTTCACAATTGTTCCTCACGGCCAGCGAGGAATTCTGGGTGTAGTCAACTCTTATAAACTCAACGCTGCGCTTCGGTGGCTTTTCGGACAGGAGAAGATTGACCGATTGAAGGAGAAGGCTTGGTTTGGCTGGCAGATGATTTTCATGGCTCAAAAGACGGTCGGCTCAGGAGCTCGAATCCAGCAATGACTTCCGAAATTGTTCCCGTCCAACCGGCGAGTAACCACGCGAGAATCGGTGTGTTTAGCCACGGCGGTACAAAAAATCTTGGCGATGAAGCACTCTTCGCTGCTGTAATTCAAAACGTCCGGCTTCGTGTCCCGGCCGCGGACATTATCGGCTTTACCATCAATCCGGACGACACAAGTGCGCGGCATTCCATCCCCTCTTTCCCCATTCGCCGACCCGGGAAAGTCGCTCCGTCCGCCTCTAAAACAACCGCTTCAAGCTCGCTCCCAGCCTCTCAAGTTACCGCACCGGTCACTTCCGGAAGCGGAACCCAACTGAAAAACATCCTTAAGTCGATCCCAGGACTGCGGTTTCTCGGCGTCCGTATTCGCCGTTTAGTTCGCACCGCTGCTGCTGTGCTTGCCGAACCGTTGTTCTTGCTCGACTCCTACCGTCGTTTGAAAGGTGTCGAACTTCTTCTCGTCGCCGGCTCCCAGCAATTGAATGACATCTATGGCGCGTGGGGATTTCCTTACACCTTGTACAAATGGACTCTGTTAGCAAAGTGTGCGCGTACGAAAGTGGCGATTCTGAGCGTCGGTGCGGGTCCTATCGACTCCCCACTTAGCAAGTTTTTCATCCGCGGCGTCTTGAAGCGAGTGAGTTACCGTTCCTATCGCGATGCGATTTCCAGTCGTCTAGTCCAGAGCATCGGCGCGAAGGGTAATCACCCTGTTTTCCCCGATCTGGTCTACAGCCTGCAATTTCCTACTCCCAAACCGGCTCCCACTATTTCACAACGGACCGTGGTCGGGACAAACCCGGTTCCTTTCTATGATGGACGTTACTGGCGTACTCCCGACCCCGTACGCTACCGCCAATACTTGGGCAAGTTTGCAAAATTCACGGAGTGGCTCGATAAGACAGGACACTCCATTTTGTTTTTTCCCACGCAAACCCGCGCTGACGTCCTCACGATCGATGATATTCAGCAATCGCTGAACGGTTCGGCCCATTCCCCCAACATTCTTGCTCGCCAGCCCATCGAATCTCTTGAGGATCTCGTTTCAGAGATCTCTCGCGCGGATCTCGTCGTGGCAAACCGCTACCACGGCATCTTGATTTCTCTGATTCTGAACAAACCAGTGCTCGGAGTTGCCTACCACGAAAAGAGTCGGGCGCTGCTGGCCCAAGTGGGTCAGGGCGATTATGTCCTCAACGTTGCCGATTTTCGGACGGAAGAGTTGATTGAGCGTTTCTCCGCTCTGGAGGCCGATGCCCCAGCAATCCGAAAGCGGATCGCCAGTAGCATGGCGCCCCTGCGAAAGGCGCTCGCCGAGCAGTACGACACAGTCTTCGAGCTAATCGGAATCCGGCCCGAAGCAGCTTCAACTAACTAGCCGAATGCGATTTTCAGAAACAAAAGTGAAAGGAGCGTTCCTGATTGACTTCGAACATCGCACTGATCACCGTGGCTTTTTTGCCCGCTCCTGGTGTGCGAATGAGTTCGCTGCGAACGGGTTGAACCCGCGTGTCGCGCAGATTAACGTGTGCTATACCGCACAAAAGGCTGGCCTCCGGGGTTTGCATTATCAGTTGCCCCCGCATGAGGAGGTTAAGACTGTGCGTTGCACGCAAGGTTCTATTTTCGACGTGGTTGTTGACCTGCGGCCGGCTTCTCCCACCTACAAGAAGTGGGACGGCCATGAGCTCACCGCAGCGAATCATCGGATGCTGTACGTTCCGGAAGGCTGCGCGCATGGTTGTCTGTCGCTGACTGACGCCGCAGAAATCGAGTACCTGACCTCCGCCTTCTATGCTCCGGAGTCGGCTCGAGGCGTACGGTTTAACGACCCTGCATTTGGTATTACATGGCCTTTGCCGGTTGGTTCTCTTTCAGACTCCGACCGGACCTGGCCCGACTTTAAAGAATAGCCGCCTCGCCGCGTGATCGGCGGCACGGAGAGATCATGGTCATCGTTGATACAGCGCTGGCAAAACTTGAGAAGGAAGGCCGTCCCATTCGTGTCGGGATCTTTGGCGCGGGCTACATGGGCCGTAGTATTGCCGCACAGCTCCTCAAGCCCCCTGCCGGAATTCGCCTGGTTGCAATTGCAAACCGAACCCTTTCCAAAGCCGAGAATGCCGTCCGCGACGGCGGCGTGAGCCGTTTCGAAAGAGTCGCTTCGGTGGGACAGCTCGACGCAGCGATTGCCCGCAGCGAACTTTGTGTGACCCAAGATCATTCTCTCCTTTGTAATGCCTCCAACATCGACGTTCTCATTGACGCGACCAGCGATATGGACTGCGGTGTGCGCGTTGTTCTGCAGGCGCTCGAGAATCGCAAACACGTCGTTTTGCTGAACGCAGCTCTTGACTCCACTGTGGGACCTATCCTGAAAACCTATGCCGACCGCAACAACGTCGTCATTACCTACACCGACGGCGAAGAGCCAGGCGTGGCAGTCAATCTTTTCCGTTATGTCAAGACCATCGGCCTCAATCCGGTTGCCGCGGGCAATCTCAAAGGCCTGCTCGATCCCTATCGAACTCCCGAAACTCAGCGCGCCTTTGCCGAGCGAATCGGCCAGTCTGCTCCCATGATTACTTCGTTCGCTGACGGCACAAAGCTCTCCATGGAGTGTACCATCCTGGCAAATTCAACCGGCTTGCGTGTCGGCAAACGCGGCATGTATGGCCCGAAATGCGCGCACGTCAAGGAAGCCTCCAATCTTTTCCCTCCGGAAGATCTCCTGAACGGCGGGTTGGTGGACTTCGTCCTGGGTGCGGAGCCTCACACCGGCGCATTTGTCATTGGCCATACTGAGCATCCTATCGACAAGGAATTCCTGAGCTATTTCAAAATGGGCGACGGTCCGTTCTATGTTTTCTATACCCCTTTCCATCTGCCCCAGATTCAGGTGATCCCTACAATCGCCCGCGCTGCCCTCTTTCACGACCCCACCACTTCTCCTGTCGGCAAGCCCGTCTGCGACGTCCTGACAATCGCAAAACGCGACCTCAAGGCCGGCGAAACGCTTGATGGCATCGGTGGCTTCACGTGTTACGGAGTCATTGAAAATGCGGATGTGGCCCAGAAGGAGAACCTTCTTCCCATGGGTCTTTCGGAAGGATGCCGCCTCAAGCGCGACATTCCCAAAGACCTGGCCCTGACTTTTGACGATGTGGAAGTTCCTCACGGGCGTTTGTGCGACAAGCTCCGTGCCGAGCAAGATCAGCATTTCTATGCCTCGGTGAGTGCTTGATGGTGCGAGGCTGACTGTGTCTTTCTGGCGAGATCGTCCCACATTCATCACCGGTGCAACCGGGCTGCTCGGACCTTGGCTGGTCAAGCATCTCCTCAAAGCGGGGGCGGATGTTGTTTGCCTGGTCCGGGATTGGATTCCGGAATGCGAACTTGTCCGCGCTGGGCTGCTAGAGAAAGTGAAGATCGTCCGGGGTGATCTCCGCGATCAGCCACTGCTCGAGCGCATATTGGGCGAGTATGAGATCGACGCCGTATTCCATCTGGCCGCGCAGACCATCGTCGGCATCGCCAACAACAATCCCATCTCTACGTTCGAAACAAACATTGGCGGCACATGGGCGCTTCTCGAAGCCTGCCGTAGATCCCCCATGGTCACCCGCATCCTCGTGGCCTCTTCCGATAAGGCCTATGGCGACCAGGATGAGTTGCCCTATAGCGAGGACACTCCTCTCGAGGGACGTCACCCCTACGACGTGAGCAAGTCCTGCGCGGACCTCATCACCAAGTCCTACGCTGTGACCTTCGGGTTGCCCGTGGTCGTCACCCGCTGCGGGAATTTTTACGGCGGGGGCGACCTCAACTGGAATCGCATTGTGCCCGGGACAATTCGCTCCGTGCTGCGCAATGAAAGGCCCATCATCCGATCCGATGGGAGCTTTCTTCGCGACTATGTTTACGTCGAAGATGGCGCCGCTGCTTACATGCTTTCCGCGGAACAGATGGCCCAAAAGCCGCATCTGAAGGGCGAAGCCTTTAATTTCTCGAATGAGAATCCGGTCAGTGTGCTCAAGCTCGTCGAGCAGATCCAGAGTCTCATGGGCTCCAGCTTGGAACCGATCATCCAGGATCGTGCCAAGAACGAGATCCGCCACCAGTATCTCAGTGCCGTCAAAGCGCGCCACGCTCTCGGCTGGCAGCCCCTCTTCAGTTTGGAAGATGGCCTGCGCCGGACCATCGACTGGTACAAGACGTTTTTCGGAGTTCAGCAGTGATCATTGCGCCATCGCGCCCGGGCGCGAGCCTGGCGAGGCTGTCAGCCTCCAAGAAAAAGAGAGGTGAGTTATGAAAGTCGTTCTGTTCTGCGGTGGAATGGGGCTCCGTTTACGGGAGTACGCTGAAAACATTCCCAAACCGCTCGCGACCATTGGCTACCGGCCGATTCTCTGGCACGTCATGAAGTATTATGCCCACTTTGGCCACAAAGACTTCATTCTCTGCCTGGGTCATCGCGCCGATTCCATCAAAGATTATTTCGTCAAGTATGACGAGTACGTCTCCAATGATTTTGTCTTGTCGGCGGGCGGGAAAAATATCGATCTGATCAACCGGGACATCCACGATTGGAAGATTACATTCGCGGACACCGGCATTATGTCCAACATCGGCCAGCGCCTGAAAGCCGTCGAAAAGTATCTCGAGGGTGAAGAAACCTTCTTGGCGAATTACAGCGACGGCCTCACGGACCTTCCTTTGCCGCAACAGATCGAGCACTTCCGCAAACATGACAAGATCGCCAGTTTCCTCTGCGTTCGCCCCAATATCAGCTACGCTCAGGTTACCCTCAACGGCGGCGATTTGGTTGCGGACATTCAGGATATGGCTAAAAGCAACATCCGCATTAATGGTGGGTATTTTATCTTCAAGAGAGATATCTTCAGATACATGCGAGACGGCGACGAGCTTGTCCATGAGCCGTTCCGCCGCTTGGTTGCCGAGCAACAACTGCTCGCCCATCAATACGACGGCTTCTGGGCTTGCATGGACACGTTCAAGGACAAGCAGCACCTCGACGACCTCTACGCCAAAGGCAATGCGCCCTGGCAGGTCTGGAACGGCCACTGAGCACCTTAGAATGCTTCGATTGACCTTTCAGAAAACCGGCCGCGGCCCCTATCGCATTCTGGCTCTCGGCGCTCACTCTGACGACATTGAGATCGGTTGCGGAGGCACAATCCTGGAGCTTCTGCGGACGCGCCGCAATCTGGAGTTTCATTGGGTCGTTTTCAGTTCCGAAACCGAACGCGAGCGTGAGGCTCGTCGCAGCGCCGAATTCTTCCTCGAAGGCGCCGCGAGGAAAAGCGTGGCTATTTTGAGTTTTCGCAACGGCTTCTTCCCGGTCCAAGGCGCCGAAATCAAGGAATTCTTCGAAGAATTGAAAAGCAAGTTCTCTCCCGATTTGATCTTCACTCACACGCGCGAAGATCTGCATCAGGATCACCGCATCATCAACCAGCTGACCTGGAACACCTGGCGCGATCACCTCATCCTCGAATTTGAAATACCCAAGTATGACGGCGACCTCGGTGCGCCGAATTTCTTCGTGCCTTTCGACCGCAAAACTTGCGACCGCAAGATCAAGTACCTGATGACCTGTTTCAAAACCCAGCGCGACAAGCATTGGTTCACGAAGGACACTTTTGAAGGTCTGATGCGCATCCGGGGCGTCGAAGCGAATTCACCAGGCCGATTTGCCGAGGCCTTCTATTCCAGAAAGACGGTGCTCGGTACTTAGCATCCGGTAGTCAAGCGCTTCTCGGGAGGAAGTCATGAGCAGCACTGCAAGACCGCGTGTCAGCGTCGGTATGCCTCTTTATAATCGCGAGAAATATGTGGGGGCTTCCGTTGAGGCGCATCTCAATCAGACCTATGGCGACTTCGAGCTGGTCATCACCGATAACGCTTCCACCGACGGTAGCGAGGAGATATGCCGTGCGTATGCTGCCAAGGATAGTCGCGTCAAGTATTTTCGCAACCCGCAAAACCTTGGAGCCGCAGGAAACTTTCGCCGCTGTTTTGAGCTCTCAACGGGGGAATTCTTCCGCTGGACCCCTTCCGATGATCTGGTCAGTCCCAATCTTCTGGAGCGCGCCATCGATATCCTGGACCACGATCCGTCCGTCTTCGTCGCCTACCCCCGCACTAAGCTCATCGACGCCGACGGAAATTTCATTCAGGACTTCGAGGAACACCTTCACGTGATGGCCGATCGCCCTTGCGAGCGTTGGAGAGCCGTTCTCCAGAACCTTCGTCTCGGAAATCTGCACTACGGATTGAACCGTGCCGATATTTTCCGGAAGACCGGCGGGCTCCGAAATTATATGGGCGGCGATCTCCCGCTCATCGCCGAAATGTCACTCTACGGCAAGTTCTATGAACTTCCGGACGCCTTCTTTTACCGCAGAATGCACGAGGAGGCCTCGAGCGCCATGAAGAACTCCGCAGACGTGATGGCCTTCTTCGACCCCAAGAAGCGCGAGAAGATCTTTCTCTACAACTGGACACATCTCGGGTCTCATCTGCTTTCCGTTGCCAGGGCCCCGATCCCGCTGACCGAGAAGCTCCGCATTTACAAATACGAAGGCCAGCGCATCATTTGGAGTCGCAGTGCTTTCATCGGAGAATTGACTGATGCAATGCGCCAGGCTGCCCGCAAACTCACCGGCCCCCAGTAGCCGCCCTCTGGTCTTTTGCTAGGCGGCTGCGGGAACAAGCCTGCCTGAAGTCTGCAGTGCATTTCCACTCCCTCATCCCGGTCGAGCACCCTTCCATTTCTAAAGCATTGATAATAAATAGCTTAACTATGCAGCTCGTTTGGCAGCAAGGCTGCAAACTGCTCTGCATGCACTTTGCCTTGGCTATGTTGGAAGCAGTTCCCGAACCGGGACGGCTCGCGATGTTGGGGGTTGGTCTGATCATCGTAGCCGTCGTTCTGCGCCGGATTCTCATTCGGGTCCACCCGGCACTAACTACTCCCTTGAAGGCGAACTCTCAGTTGGATACGTCGCAGAACCCGCCATACAGACCCGCGGTCCCACAGTAGAGCCGTCCATCAGCACCCGTGAGTCGGCAGGATCGCTTTTGCGCTCGTGCGATCACCCACAGTTGGGATGGGTATCGCATTCCACCGGGAATCGTTTCTCTTTGTGCCCCTCTGTGGGGAGCGCCCATACTGTGAACTGTGAACCAGCTTATACCTTCAGCACTAATACCATGCCTCCAGATCCCCGACCGCCAAATTAGAGATTTTTCACCGCTATCAGGTGGGACGGATTTCGCTGAAGAAATACTGCCATGGTCCAAAGCCGGCAGTTGCTCGCGCGAGCAGCTCCGGGCCGGGCCGTCTTCTAAGTCATAAAGAGGAGCACGCTGGGATCCCCTCCATCCATAGCCGAGTACCCGCCCAGACGGATTGCGACCGCGAACTTTCACAGCAGGTGACTTCCGACCCGCGTCGCGGCCTTAATATCTGGGAGGGATACCCTAACGATACCCGGCTGGAAGTTGAGGTCTACGTTCATGGCTCGCTGCTATCGCCCACGGAGAAATACGTGCAATCCGGGTGGTGGAACACCAGCGCGCTCACGCTGGCCTCAGGATCCATCATCATACCCTCAGTGAGCTGCACGCCAATTTCCTCCGGCTTCAGCAGTTTCCAAAGTCCAGCTTGATCTTCGAGATTCGGGCAGGCCGG
>Ga0137403_10000382_pt1 | contig 56749 bp, 51 predicted proteins | sample CZOMad2_1_16fung_FD_122057 | JGI IMG/M metagenome (GOLD analysis project Ga0137403, IMG submission 122057) | Vadose zone soil fungal communities from Angelo Coast Range Reserve, California, USA - CZOMad2_1_16fungal (Hybrid Assembly) | ecosystem: Environmental > Terrestrial > Soil > Vadose zone...
CATCGCCCGATGCGGCAGCGCATTCGTTAGGACTACCCGACAATCTGATTGACTTCCCGACCGATACCAATCGTGCAGTCGCTCAGATGCATTACACGAACCGGTTCGCACGCACGCCAAACGTGAAGTACATCTTCTCCCACGCGGGAGGTTCGCTCCCTTATCTCGCCGCGCGTTTTGCAATCATTGACGAGATGGGTTTCATCCCGGGCGGCGAGCAGCGAGGTACCGCGGCTGACATGTTCCGTCGGATGTATTGGGACACCGCGCTTTCTGCCAGTGATCCCGTGCTTCGGATGCTGCGCGAGGTAGCGGGGATTGATCAAGTTCTGTTTGGTACTGATTTTCCATACCTGCGCCGAGACCTGGCCGTCAAAGCGAACCAACGGATCTCGGAGAGCTCCGAGTTGAATGATTCGGAAAGGCGCGCCGTTCTCGGAGGCAATGCGTCCCGTCTGTTTCCTCGTTTGCATTCCCCAATTCAAAGTTTGCCTAAGGACAGTAAGCCATGAAGATCGATGTGAACGGTATGTTGATGGGCAAGAGTACGCGCGACGTCGTAACGGTCGTAAAGCCAGATCGCAACGAGCCTGGTGCGGAGAGCCGCGATGGCGTGCAAAATTGAACGGGTTATTACTCCCAGTGGTTTTGTGGTGTTCCGCGTGAGTGGACGCATTGACCGTGCTTCCGTCGAGGTGCTGCAGGAATTGACAGAGAACGAGGAGACGGCGAAGGGCAGTCTGGCGCTTGATCTCACACAGGTCACGGTGGTGAGCCTTGAAGCCGTCAGGGCGCTTACCGTTGCGGAGGCCAACGGAATCGAACTTCGAAACTGCCCGGCCTATGTACGCGAATGGATTTCGCAAGTGAGGAAGTGTGGACTGCGCGAGTGAACCAATCGAGCTGAAACAGACTTTACTTACAATCGTTATTATCATCTCGGGCCACTAGTTTACTGGCGCGCCAAGCTGGCGGAGAAACTCTGCGCAAGCGCTGATTGACGCGAGCAGTACCAGACCAGTGAAAGGAAGGGCGCAAGCCAGGCGCAGCAAAAGCAATTACGCGAACCGTTGACAATGATCGGTATGGGATCAGGTATGGAGGTTGAGAAATGAATAGATTGAAAGGAAAGTACATCCTGATCACCGGCGCCTCGCAAGGATTAGGGCGACAACTGGCAATTGATTTCGCTCGCGAGGGCGCCGCCGGAATAGCCATCGTCGCGCGCCGCGCCGATGCACTTGAAAGAGTAGTGGCTTCAATCCACGAGGCCGAGCCTGAAGCGGAGGTGCTGATGATCACCGCAGACCTCAGCAGTGAAGGAGAGATCGAGCGAGTTGTCGCGACAACGCTCAACGAATTTAGGGGCCGTCTTGATGTGTTGGTTAACAACGCCTCAAGCATCGGCCCGACACCGCTGCCTTATCTGCTCGATTACCCGCTTGAAGATTTCCGCCAGGTGCTGGAAACCAATCTGACTGCTCCATTCCTTCTGATCAAAAAAGTGCTGCCGGCAATGATCGAAAATGGTGGGTCGATTATCAATGTCACCAGCGATGCCGGGCGAGTCGGCTATCCTGGATGGGGCGCTTACGGCATCTCTAAATTCGGTATTGAAGGAATGTCTGCGACTTGGGCAGCGGAGTTAGAAGGAAGTCGCGTGCGTGTCAACTGGGTCGATCCTGGGAATATGAATACAGAAATGCATCGAGCCGCCGAGCCCGAAGAAGACCCGACGGAGTGGGCCGATCCAGCGGCCGTTACTGAAGTGTTTATCTATCTTGCATCAGAAGAATCAAGAAACATTAACGGCCAGAGGTTCGAGGCCCAGGAGGAGAACTGGGGTCGGAAAGCAGAAGCCGCACACAGTGAGTAAGGCGTAATCCATGTCAGCTCCGTTCTCTTTCACCTTACCGCCCGAGCTCGCCGCTGACGAACCGCCCGAGCGACGCGGCATAGCGCGTGATGAAGTTAGGCTTTTGGTTATCGACCGCGCTTCGGTTCAACTCGAACACACACGGTTCGATCATTTCGGTGAGTTCTTACGCGCCGGTGACTTGCTGGTCTTCAATTCGAGTCGCACTCTCCCAGCTTCCTTAAGCGGGTGTGTTGAGCAGGGTCCCTGCATCGAAATCAGACTGGCCGAGCATCTCCCAGATGATTCATGGCTCGCGTTACTCCGTTGTCAAAGGGGAGATCCCTTCTCTTGCGGCCTTCGTCCCAAAATGCTGGTCGATCTGGGCCAGGGTCTCACCGCCACCATCCGTAAGCGTGACGAGCATATCCCAAGACTCTGGCAACTAAGCTTCTCAAAAAGCGGAAGCGAACTGATCAACGCATTCTACTTGGTCGGGCGACCGGTCAGGTATGAATATGTGTCGGCGCCCTGGGGCGTTGATTACTACCAGACGGTCTATGCTCGCGAGCCGGGCTCGGCTGAGATGCCGTCAGCAGGACGGGCGTTCACCTGGAGACTGCTCTTTGATCTGCAACGCAGAGGCGTGGAAACAGCATACATCGTTCTTCATACTGGTCTCTCCTCTTACCTGGACGAGGAGTTAGACGCTCAGCATCCGGCCTCAGAAGAGGAATATTTCGTTAGCGAACGAGCGGCTGATAAGATCAACGAGGCGCGCGCACGTGGAGGAAGGGTTATTGCTGTCGGAACTACTGTCGTGCGAACTTTGGAATCGGCAGCTGACGAACAGAAACGGGTACAGGCTGGGCATGGCTACACTCGATTGCATATCACAGCCAATCACGCACTTAAAGCTGTGGATGGTCTACTCACCGGATTGCATGAACCGGAAGCCAGCCACTTGGATCTACTAACTTCGTTCTTACCAGCCGAGAAGATCAAGGAAGCATACCAAGAGGCGGTGCGTCAGAAATATCTCTGGCATGAATTTGGTGACTTAAATTTGATCCTTTGATAAGGATGAGAAGAAGGTGAACGATAAAGTAACGGTAATAGCTCGCGTCAGGGCCAAACCGGGTCTGGAGGCAAAAGTCAAACAGGAATGCCTCGCCTTGGTCGCACCGTCTCGAGAAGAGGAAGGCTGCATCAACTATGATCTCTATCAATCAACCGATAATCCGGCACTCTTTATCTTTTACGAGAATTGGAAGAACCGTGAAGACATCGAGCGGCACTTGGACATGCCACATTGTTCCGTATTTGATGAAAGAACCGAGGGCATGTTAGCCGAACCAGAAGAGATCACAATGTGTGAGATGATCAGTTAGTCCCGCCGACCCGCCGACAGAGCGACATTGCACTCAATAAGGGTCGGGGGCCTTTCACACTTCGGGAAAACGGAATGAAGATGGGCCTGATTATCAAAAGGGAACAACCCATGCCAATTTCTCCACTTGCGGGCAAGCCGGCCGACCAGTCGCTGCTGATCAACGTGCCCCGGTTGGTTACTGCGTATTACACGGGGCAACCCGATCCTTCAATACCTGCACAACGCGTCGTATTTGGAACTTCCGGGCATCGCGGCTCCGCGCTCGATAACGCTTTCAATGAGGCGCACATCCTCGCAATCACACAGGCGATTTGCCTCTATCGCAAGCACCAGAGCATCGACGGACCGCTCTTCATTGGCGTCGATACGCACGCGCTCTCAGAGCCCGCTTTTGCCAGCGCTTTGGAGGTACTGGCAGCGAATGGCGTCGACGTGATGGTCGATGCTGACAATGGCTACACGCCTACCCCCGTAATCTCGCACGCGATTCTTAACTACAATCATGGTCGCGAGCGCGGCCTCGCGGACGGCATCGTCATTACACCGTCACATAACCCGCCGCGATTCGGAGGCTTCAAATACGATCCTCCTCACGGTGGACCAGCAGACACTCAGGTCACCGAATGGATAGAGCAAAAGGCGAACGCCTTTATTGCAGCCGGCCTGCGCGGTGTGGCGAGAGTACCATTTGAACGTGCTCGCAGCGCCTCCACCGTACGTCCTTATCAGTACCTCGATTCCTATGTGAATGATCTTCGCTCGGTGATCGATCTTGAGGTAATCCGCGAGAGCAAAGTTCGCATCGGTGTGGATCCGTTGGGCGGCGCGAGCGTGGCTTACTGGAATGCCATTGGCGACCGTCACGGACTCAACTTGGAGGTTGTGAACCACGTCATCGATCCAACGTTCCGCTTCATGACAGTCGATTGGGACGGCCAAATCCGGATGGACCCTTCGTCGGTCTATGCGATGGCAAGCTTGGTCGGTCTCAAGGAGCGATTCGACGTCGCCTTTGCGAGCGACACCGACGCCGATCGCCACGGAATAGTAAGCCACAGTCACGGGCTACTCAATCCGAACCAGTATCTCTCGGTGGCTATCTCTTACCTGTTCGCCAACCGTCAGCAATGGTCGCAAGCGGTTGCAGTCGGCAAGACCATCGTCAGCAGCAGCATGATCGATCGCGTCGTAAAACGGTTGGGCCGACGGCTCTTTGAGGTTCCGGTAGGTTTCAAGTGGTTCGTGGAAGGACTCATCGACGGCTCACTCGGATTCGGCGGCGAGGAAAGCTCGGGCGCAACATTCTTGCGTCGTGATGGCACGGTTTGGACCACGGATAAAGATGGGCTTGTCCCGAACCTGTTGGCCGCAGAGATAACTGCGCGGACAGGCAAAGACCCGGGCGAACACTACCAGGAAATGACAGCCGAGTTCGGCACACCATACTACACACGCATCGATGCGCCAGCGACACCGGAGCAGAAGGCGAAGCTGGCAAAACTATCGCCCGAGGCGGTTGCGACTGCCAGCCTTGGTGGCGAGCCGATTAGAGGTAAATTGACTCGTGCCCCAGGTGACGGGGCACCGATCGGCGGCCTCAAGGTTGTGACCGACAACGGCTGGTTCGCGGCCCGGCCCTCCGGCACCGAGAACATCTACAAGATCTATGCGGAGAGCTTCAAGGATCAAGGCCACCTCGACGCGATCGTGAGCGAAGCTCAAGAGATTGTGAACGATGCACTAAAGGCCGTTGATTAGTTCTAAAAAGATCATCGAAAAGTGGATGGGCTAAGATTGTGGCGGGAGGTGTCTTTACGCAATCGGCCGAAGCGATACTTGATGACCGCTAGGCGCATAATACTGGTTCGTATCCTTTCGTAAGACCAGGTAAGGCGCTTTCATCGGACTTAAAATCCGTTGACCGCCAGGTCGTGTGGGTTCGATTCCCACCCTCGGCAAAAGTCAAATCAATAACTTAGAGACGTTCATCTGTTGAATTCTAAAATTCGCGCTACGGAGTGAATTTCCCCGGATTTCTTCACATTTCTTAAGCAAATTCGCGTTCATGGTGAAATCAAAACGTCCCTCATCCATCAGATGTGCGTCGCATTAGGGGCAACGTTTCGGGACGTGGTTAAGGTCGGATCAAGGAGTGACACATTAACGAGTGAGTATTCAGGCCAACTTTTCGTCGCGGAGATTACGAGTAGGTCGTCGGGAATAGGATTGTAAATCGGTTGGCAATATGCGTCCGTTTGAATCTACAGTTTTCAAAGCTCTGTTCAGTCACCATTGAAAACATGCTACAGAGTTTCCTCCGTTGCGTTGGCTCTTTCTTGAGGAAAGCCTCAACAAAAGCATTGTCTGGGCGATTTCAAAGCTCCCTGATCATCACCGTATTGAACTCCGCAACTGAAACTACGGTAAGACCTTTCGACGACGCTAAGGCCTGCCGGCTTGGTGGTTTGAATTCACGATGTTTGCTTCCTCAAAAATTGGCGAGCAATGCAAGTTTTGATGATTACAAAACTCGCTTACCTAACTGAAGACCTGTAGAATTGGCGGCCATGCTCCGCGAGAAGGTTGATAGTGGCCGCTGAACCCGGCACAGAACTAGGTCGCTACGAAAGCCGCTCAGAGGTCGGCGCGGACGGAATGGGTGAAGTGTATCTTGCTGAAGACACGCGGCTGCACCGCAAAGTCGCTTTGAAGATCCGGCCGACCGAATTGGCTGCGAACAAAGATCGCATGCGGCGGTTCGAACAAGAAGCGCAAGCCGCCGCTGCTCTCAATCATCCGAACATCGCGCACACCTACGAGATTGGGGAGAGCGGCGGAGTCAACTTCATGGCAATGGAGTTTGTCGATGGCGTGACGTTGGGCGAGAAGATTCACGGCGAGCGAACTGAACTGAAGCAGCTGCTAAACGGCATAAATGGTGACACAAATGAACGAGAATGAAACCGCGGCTCCGGTAAGAGCTTTTGATCGCGCCTACATCAACGGCCAGTTCGTCACTCCCCATGGAACGCAGGTCGTAGACCTGGTGAACCCGACCAACAACAGGATTATCGGCAAGGTCACCATGGCGGATGAAATCGACACCCGACACGCCATCGCCGCAGCGAAGGACGCGTTCAATACCTTTTCGCAAAGCAGCAAGGAATACCGCATGGACTGCTTGCAAAGATTGCATGATTCCGTTGCCAAGCGAATGGATCAACTCGTTGACGCGACGGTTCTGGAATACGGCGCCCCGCAAGACCGTGCGAAGGGCTCCAACAACCTTGCGGCGAACATTTTCCTGCACTTCAAAGAGGTTCTCAAGGACTTCGATCTGGTCAAGACTGTCGGGAAATCCAAAGTCGTGATGGAACCGGCAGGCGTCGTAGGCATATTCACACCGTGGAATTCGAGCGCCGGCTCAATAGCGATCAAGGTGGCTCCGGCAATCGCTGCCGGCTGCACGGTCGTTATCAAGCCCAGCGAGATGAGCGCAATGCAAACGGAAGTGTTGATGGACGCTTTTCATGAAGCGGGTTTGCCTCCTGGCGTCATCAATTTCGTGACCGGCCTCGGCGAAGTGGTCGGGACGGAGCTAACAAAAAGTCCTGACATTCAGAAGATCGCTTTCACCGGTTCGACGCAGATCGGAAAACTGGTCGCAAAGAACTCCCTGGACACGATGAAGCGCTTGACGCTGGAGCTAGGCGGCAAGTCGCCGAACATCATCCTGGATGACGCCGATTTCTCCACTGCCATTCCGATGGCTGTCGCCGCCTGTTACCTGAATAACGGCCAAGCCTGCATTGCGGCTTCGCGCCTGATCGTGCCGCAAGACCGGCTCGACGAAGTGAAAAGATTGACCAAAGCGGCCGTCGAACAAATCAAAATGGGCGATCCGAGGAACAAAGATGTCACCCTCGGCCCCTTGGCGAGCGTAAAGCAGTACAAGCGCGTCCAGGAATACATTAAATCAGGTATCGAGGAAGGTGCGGAGCTCGTTATCGGCGGAGAAGGTCATCCTCAAGGACTGGAGAGCGGGAATTTCGTGAAGCCCACCGTGTTTGCCAATGTCACCCGCGACATGCGCATCGCGAGGGAAGAAATCTTCGGACCCGTCCTTTCGATATTGACCTACAAGACGGAAGCCGAAGCCATTGAAATAGCCAATGACACGGAATTCGGGCTTATCGCCTACGTGAGCTCGGCGGACCCCGGAAGGGCAAACCGCGTGGCGCGCAAACTTGCTGCCGGCCGGGTCCTGATCAATACAATAGGCCACGATCCGTTCGCTCCCTTCGGCGGGTTCAAACAATCGGGAATTGGTCGGGAAGGCGGAATTTTCGGGCTGGAAGAGTACCTGGAACCCAAGGCGATAATCAGCTAACCAACCAACGTCCTGTAAGCAATGGTGCTTACAGGTGAAATACAGAGCGAGAGAAACAATGACCGTCCGCCGGTAAATACTGCTTGGTCATGCGTAGTACCATTAGGTCTGTAGGGTATTGTCAACTTAACTCAAAGAAACAAGAATAGTGACTCAGACAAGATGAATCGCCGTCTGCTTTAATTAACAATCGCCTCGACGCAGATCGCCTCTTCCCATACGGCAAACCTCGATTTCATCACTGCTCGGTAAGCGCTAGCTCTGTACAGATGTCGTCCCACTCTGAAGTGTGAGGTAATGATTCCGAAGGCCGACAGAAAACGTTGCGCATGGCCCGCTGACTTGAACCGTCTCATCAACCGCTCTCGCAATCTGGTTGGCTGGTGCGAATTCTCGGCTCGATTGTTCTGATACTTCTGCTGCAGGTGTTCGACGCTGGGCATTATTTCAGCTTTCGCCGCACTGTAGCTCCTCAGCTTGTCTGTAATGATCACCGTGGGACATACCGCAAACCTCTTAATAGCTTGCGCATGAACCTCTTCGCTGCCCTCTTATCCCTCCGACTCTGGACGAGGATATCCAACACCTCGCCATCTTGATCTACTGTGCGCCAGAGATAATGGACGCGCCCATTGATTCTAATGAACACTTCATCGAGGTGCCACCTGTCGCCAGGACTAGGAGATTTGCGTCGCAAGCGGTTGGCATAGGTCTGGCCGAACTTGAAACACCATTCGCGGACAGTCTCATAGCTGAGGGAGACTCCGCGCATCGCTAACATTTCTTCGACATCGCGGAAGCTCAGGGCGAAGCGAAAATACAACCAAACGCAATGAGTGATGATCTCAGCTGGGAAACGGTGACGATGGTAGAGAGAAACGAGGTATGCATCCGTCGAGTATGCCGCAGAAATAGTCCGATTACATCCGCGCCACGGTTAACCTGACATTACCTGCCGTCCGCATCGTAGTACCACTCATGGTGACGGTTGTTGACGGAAGCGCCGCTGTCCCCAAACGAACCGCCACCGTACAAATAACCCGTGCGGCTTGTGGTGTTCCACACATCATATGACTGTCGCTTGCTGATATGGATCGGGAGCACTGACCGCAGGGAAAGGACTCAGACCTTCCGCCCTCCCGTAAGTAGTCGCCGCCGTCAGCCTGCCATGTTTTGTCCTCTAAAAGTTCTGCAACCGCACCTCGAAGCTCCGCGATTTCCGCAATCAGTCATGGAGGTGCCTTTATTGGTGGAGTTCTGGAAATCAGCTTCGGGAGGCGCGGGTATTTACGCGGTTGAGCCTGGGTTCGGGCGCGGCGTCAGTCGTGTCAGTAAGCGAGACCGCGCGCATCGGACTAGGACGCACGCCGATCTAGGCCATAGAACAAGGCACCCAAACACCATCCCATGAGCAACCGGCTCTCGGGATCACTCATGTCGCCGAAGCGGCCATCGAGCGCGCCGCCGCCTGCCGGTATCTCGCCGGGCGATCCGCCGTGACCAGGGCTGTGATTGAACAACGGCACAGTCGCGCCCGCTGGATCGAACTCTCTGCGAAAATTTCCTGCGCCGGATGTAGTGCTCGTGAAAAATTCATGTTGGCTGAAACCTGTGGGACTAAGTTGCTTCACCGAGACGTAATCTGTGGCGGGCACTTGCGTCGCGAGCAATCTACCGGAAGGACTGTAAACATATCCGGTTTGTTTTGCGCCCGTGCCGCTCAACTCTTCGACGACGCTGCCCAGAACACTTGAACGCAGATAGTAAGTTGTCGTTTGAGTCCCGGCGTTGTTCGATGTCTCGCGAGTCCGATTTCCATCGCCATCGAAGTCGCTGGAAGCACTCGTTGGCACGTACGCGTTCCCAGTCCATCGCTGACCAGCAAGAGTGATGTTCTGTCCCGCGGCGTCGTACGTGTACGAACGGGTGTCGATGGTGCCGATGCGACCGTCCGCGTCGTAGCCCCAGTCAGTACGCCGGTTGTTCGCATAGCCTCCGCCATCGGAAAACTGATTGTCCCAGCTTTGCGTGTAACGAGAAGTCGTGTTGTTCCAAGCATCATAATCAAAGTTCTCATACATGGGCACGGCGGTCGAATCGCTACGCGCGTTCCCGCCGGACGACGCCTGAGTCAGCCGACCGGCATTATCATAAGTAAACGAGCGATCGAACTTGTTGTCAGTCGTGTTATGCAGATAGCTCAGATGACCGTCGGCAAAGCAGTCGTAGTTCTCATTTACTACGCCGCCGCTAATGTTGAAATTGAACCGCGTAGTTCTGCGGTTGCACTTGAACACTCGATGCCAGCGTAACAATCGAGCCGGGAATCGCTGAAGTTCCCGAATACGTCGTTGACACCAGTGTGTAGACCAAGGGTCCGGTTTCTTCAAGCTTAGTCCAGCCCCATTCCAAGGTTTGATGACCCGGTGTCCCCTCAACTCCTGGGCTTCCAAAAGAAGATTTGGATGCACCGGGACCTGCGAATACCGCCCCGAGCGCATCAGCCACACCTTTTGCACTCACGCTGTTTAGTCCCTTGTTCCCGGTGCCAAAGTTCAGATAAAACATGGCTTCACTGCTCGATATCGAGAACCCGTTTACCGTGAAGCCACTCTCCAGATTGAAGAAGTCGCTCCAACGCTTATCCATGAGGCCGCCGAAATGGCCCACGCCGGCATCGCCGGCGCCTTCGCCAGGTGGCGGGCCTGGGGGCGCGCTCAGCGTCAGGTCTGCGCCCAAGGGATCGAACTCTGTGCGACCGGTGGCATTGTTGTAACTGTTCGCCGTGTACTCAGTGGTGCCGGCCGGGGTGTTGTGCTTCCAGGTGACCATATTAGGAGAGCCCGGTGTCTGCGTTGCCAACAATTGCCCGCAAGGTAAACAAACGTAGCCGGCTTTCTTCTGTCCGTTATTGTCCAACTCTTCGATGATCGCGCCGCCGAGCACACTCGATCTCAGATAGTAGGTTGTCACGCCGGAACTAACGTCCTGGATTCTTGCACCATCACCGTCGTACACACTGGTTTGATTCACCGTGATATGGTTGCCGTTCCATAAGACTTGCTGGGCCACCATCAGAGTCTGTCGCCCAGCCGAGTCAAACGTGTTCGTGCGAGTGTCAATCGTCGTGTTCCGCCCATCCGCATCGTAACCCCAGCCGGAGCGCCGATTGTTCGTGTACGTGGCAGAGTCAGAGTCATCCGTGAGGCCATTCCAACTCTGGCTCTGGCGCGCTGTCAGGTTGCTGAAACCGTCGTAGTTTTTCACGACTTCCATCAACTTAGTCCGGTAAGAGACGTCTGTCGGGCTTACTTTAGCCTTGATACCCTTCGCGCCAAACCATAAGCCGACCAAAAAGGGAGTTATGGGAGGTCCTCGTCTGCCGCGCGTTGCGGAGATTCGACTGCCTTGCGCCAGGTCGCGGCAGCCCGAATCAATGCATGGTCTATCGCAGCTCATGCGGCACTAAGATGACTACCTTGACCTGTTCGTTAAATGTTGATTGACATATCCCCCGTAAGCGAAATCAGACGGCGACCGAAAGGTAAACCAAACTTTAGTTGAACTCTGGCCTCTGGTCGAAGTATAGTCCCCGCTAGTAATTTTGCTCGCGGCGTTAAAAGCCCATTGACTTTGAACTTAGCTTTTAATCCAGTCGAGGCAGATTTCATTTGGCTGACTGGCGCGTGTTCTTTTGAAGAGTTCGATCGCAAGACAGTCGCAAGTCACATATGACCGACGCCACACTAATCGCTAGTTTGACCACCGCCCCATCGGCTAATGGAGTGGAGCTAGCTACGCTGCCGGACTCGGTGAGCTGGTTAGAGGTGCGAGCGGACCTATTGGGAGATCTCGATACCGACTGGCTGCGGAATCATTTCAGAGGCCGTCTGTCGTATGCACTGCGAAGTACTGAAGAAGGCGGGGTCTGCAAAGATTCGGTTGATCGCCGGCAACAGCGCTTAGCTCGGGCCGCGCGCTATTACGATGGCGTTGAACTTGAGGGCGACCGGGATCTCTCTGAAAGTCTCCTCGCCCAAGTGCCCGTTAAGAAACGTTTTGTTTCATGGCATGGACGACCGAGCAGCTTGCCGAACCTGAAAGCGCGATTCGAGCGATTGGCTTCGGTTCCGGCCTCGACTTACAAGCTGGTTACGACCGAAACGAAGATTAGTGACGAGCTCCTCTCTTTGGCCTTGCTAAAATCTTTGAGCCGGTCGGATACGATCGCGTACTCAACTGGATCGCTTGGATTCTGGAGCCGCTTGGCCGCGCTACAGTTGGGAGCTCCCGCAATCTCAGGTCTGGTTACAAAAGCGGACAGCGATCCGGCTGAACCTACTATCAGCAAATTGATCGAAGACTACGGCCTTCCTGAGGTGAAGCCGGCAAAAGAAATTTTTGGGATCATGGGCAACCCGATATTTCACTCACTCTCGCCGCGTTTGCACAACGCCGCTTACCGTGCCATGAACTACCCGGCACTCTTCGTTCCCTGGCAGGTTGGGTCTTTTGAAGAGTTTTGGCGAGAGATAGTGCAATCGGGATCGCTTGATGCCCTGGGGTTTTCGGTCCAGGGCATCACCGTCGCTTCTCCGCACAAGGAGATTGCCCTGGTGACCGCCGGGATCGTGAGCCCGATGGCCCGGTGCGCCGAGTCTGCCAATATCCTGGTGCGAAACAACGGTTCCTGGCAGGCGGACACTACTGATCCCGAAGTGATATACATGGCCACTCGCGAACGAAGTGTTGAAATCAGGCACAAACAGGCCGCAGTGGTTGGGTGCGGAGGCGCGGGCCGGGCAATTGCGGCAGCGCTGCTCCAATCCGGCGCTGGCGTAACCCTGACAAACCGGGGCGCCGAACGCGGAAATCACGCGGCAAAATTGCTGGGACTGCGGTACATTCCGCTAACGGACTTTAATGCCGCCGGATACGATATCGTAGTGAACGCCACTCCGGTTGGACGTGACGACAACCAAGCGCCTTTCGATCTTAAGACCTTGAATGACGATGCAGTAGTGATCGACCTCGTCTATGGTTCCCGGCCGACACCGCTGGTCGACGATTCGCTGGCGCGCGAACAAGTTGTAATCGACGGTCGCGACGTGCTTTTGACTCAGGTGCTCCACCAGTTCCGGATGATGACCGGCAAAGAGATGCCCGCCGGAACCGCGATGCAAAAGCTTGGACGCCGCGCCTTAACTCGGAATGATCCATAATTCAATAAGATGGAGACGTTGCGAAAAACGATCGCACTTCAAACACTGACGGTCCTGTTAGATCAATGATAACTGGTTACTCGAACAACAAAGCGTACGCTCAGCTCGAAGTTAAGAGCGAGCAACAGGAACTCATAGATCGCGTGGGCATGCTGGCGCACGAAAACTTCGTGCAGCGTGCGGCTCATTACGATCAGACGGCTACCTTCCCCGCCGAAGATTTCGAGGATCTGTTCCGCAGCGGTCTAAATGCTCCGGTCCTGCCGAAGGAGCATGGCGGACTCGGTCTGGGTCCGTATCGCGACGATATCTTCACCTTATGGATGATGACAAAGGAGATTGCCAAGGCAGATTTGTCGATGGCCCGCTGCTGGGAGGGCCACGTCAATTCGCTGGTGCTGTTGGACGGGATAGCAGACGAGGCACAGAAAGCGCGTTGGTTTCAGGGCGTAGTCGAGCGCGGAGAGAAATGGGTGGCCTGGAGTGGCGAACCCCAGGCCCGCAAACCCGGCGAGTCGATGCGTTTTGGAACCAACGTCGAAAAAGTTGACGGCGGGTACATAGTTAATGGCAATAAAGTTTTCGCGACCAGCGCCAGCGGAGCGCAATGGGCGATCCTGTTGGTGAACACCGCCGGACCAGGAGGACTACGTCATTCGACCGCCGCGCTGGACAGTCAGCTGCTGATGGTTTGTGATCTTTCTGACACGACAGTGGAGGTAGATGATTCCTGGTGGGACCCTATCGGAATGCGCGGCACTGTTAGCGATCTGGTGCACTTCCGTCAGACGTTCATTCCGGATTCAAATCTTCTTGGCTATCCCGGCCAGTACATCAAAGAGGGCTGGCAAACCTGCTTCATACCACACTATGCGGCGACTTTTCTGGGCGCAGCTGAAGCCGCCTATGAATATGCTCTTGAATATGTGACCAGTCAGCATAAGGCTGATGATCCATATATCCAACATCACATCGGCCAGATGTCCGTGAATGTTGAGACCGGCCACCTCTGGCTGAGGCATGTCGCGCGCCTGTGGGAAACGCAAAAATATCAAGACGCCCAACTGGCCGGCAGCCGGGCGCGCCACGTGGTCGAATATCTAGCTGAAGAGACAGTCAAGCATTGCATCCGGGCCTGTGGAGCGCGGTGCCTGAATCGTCCCAGTAACCTGGAGCGCATCTATCGGGATTTGTCTTTCTATGTACGTCACGATAATGACGACCATATCCTGGCAATGATTGGAAAATCAGTTCTCGGACTAACTCACGATCCGTCGTTCTACAAACCTTAAGCGGTGATTTGGCAAGAGAGATCGAGCGAGAACTCGCTCATTTTTCCGAGACTCGTGTACTAGCGGTAAGTTGACGAAGGGTTAACCCAAATGGGGAGAACTCAAATGCAGACTATGCAACGCAGGTATGATCTTGGAATTTGGGCATTAGGCCTTGGCTACTATCTGTTCTACACGCCCTACAGTGGCTTTACCAGGGCCTTGTCTACCGGACTTTTCCCGGGCCTGCGTGGTCCGCTAAGTGGGCCGACGCTGCTGCCCGTCTCCGCGATTGCCACTGCCATATGCATGTTGGGTTTCATCACTGTGATGGGATGGTGGAAATATGCCGGGCGTCGTGAGTTTTTCGGGATCAGCATCCCGTTCCCGCGTCCCTTGACCTTTCTTTCCGGCATTTGCATGGCGACCATCATCGGCACCACCACTCTCGCCTTTACCTTCAGCGGACTATCCATTGTTTTGGTGCTGATCATGCTCCGCGCCGGCACCCTAATCGTCGCTCCGGTCGTTGATCGCATTGTCGGCCGTCGCGTCCGTTGGTTTTCGTGGACGGCGACGTTCATAAGCCTGATGGCTCTATCCCTGGCCCTCAGCGATGGGGCCCATTACCAACTGACCGTGGCAGCGATCATCGATGTAGCCGCCTATCTGGCCGCTTATTTTTTCAGACTACAATTCATGAGCCGGCTGGCCAAGTCGAATGAAAAGTCGGCCACCCTGCGTTACTTTGTGGAAGAGCAGATGGTGGCGTCTCCGCTCCTGGCCCTGGCCCTCGTGGTAATGGCAATCATTGGCGCTGGAAATGTAATGCTCGGATTTCGCGCCGGTTTGACGACGTTTCTCGCCAGCCAGGCGGCTATCTATGCGGCGCTGGCCGGCGTGTTCTATGCCGGCCTATGTATCTGCACGAGTTTGATCTTTCTGGACCGCCGCGAGAACACCTTCTGCGTGCCTATGCATTGCGGCTCAAGCCTGTTATCGGGCTTCACGGCCGGGACTGTATTGGCCTATTTCTTTAACCAGAACCCCATCAGCCTGGCACAGACGATAAGCTCCGGGTTCATAGTGATCGCGCTGGCTTTTCTATCGCCGCTGCACCACTTCGAGCGAACCGTGGCCAGACTGAAGGATGCTTTCGCCCGGCTAAGCTCAAGATTCGCTGGCCTTGCGCCGCGGCCGTCGCCGTCCGCTATGCTCTTCGAGCCGGCAGCGGCGGCGAAGACGGAAACAGCGGTGTCCGGTGTGCCAGATCAGGGTTACCTGATGAACCTGCCACGCCTGATTCTATTTGTCTGTAGTGGTAACACCTGTCGCTCGCCGATAGCGGTGGCCGTCGGTAAAGCAGAAATCGCCACGCGTTTACGAATTCCGTTTGCAGAAATGGATAGCTCCCCGGTGAAAGCTATTAGCGCGGGTGTCTCGGCCAAAGTCGGAGCACCGATGACCGACGAGGCTAGAGCGGCCTTGCGCCAACTTGGATTTCACCCTAACGGTCATCGGGCCCGCAGTCTGACCCCCGAAATCGCCAATCAAGCGGAGAAGATTTTCTGCATGACCGAGGCCTATAGAGCTGATTTGCTTAAGCTGGTCCCGGCCGCGGCTGGTAAAACGCAGTGTCTGGATCCCAGCGGTGATATTGCCGACCCGATCGGCGGCGGAATGGAGACTTATGTGGAATGCGCCCAACGTATTCACAGTCTGGTGCGCGCCCGTTTCGATGAGATTGGCTTGACAGTCGCAGAGCAATTGTAAGGGAGCGCGGTGATGCGATAGGCGCAATCGGACTGTCGGCTGGGCAACGAATCTTGAATCGACAAGGCGCCTAAGTCAGCGCATACCAGATCCTGCCGTGAGCAAATCGAGACCGAACGAAATCTGGCCCAGGACTGAGGCGTGGGGCAAACGCCGGCGAGCCGCAAAGGAAATGGTTTTTCGCCGGTTGGGCATCGGGCCAGGCAAAAGCGGGTACGAGCAAGTTTGGGCGTCGCAAGTTCTGGACGTCCTCGGGGCGGCTTCATTTGCAGGCTTTGGCGTGACTAGATACCCCGGTTCGGTGATCTGGTGCAACTTCGATCTAGCCCGGCAGTTAGGATTCAAGGTCCCTCGAGCAAATCAACTGACGCCGCGGTTCCACCGGCAGCTATTGTCGGCTCTCTCGCTCAGAGTGCCGGCACCCGCTGATAAGCCTTCAGCTGGAGAGATCGTCACCCTTTACGCCGACCGGTATGGCGGTGACGGTTTAGGTCCGGCCCTGGGTGCGGGACGAGCCGGATTTCTGGAGTTCGGAAACCTTTACATAAAGGGAGTCGGACTTAGCCCACTCTTCCGGCATAACGACCCGAGTGACTTTGTACACTCTCACGGTGGGGTCCACTTAGAGGACTGCGTCTCTGAGGCAATTTTTGGCGAGGTAAATGAAAATCTATTTACTCAAGGCTCCTGTCGGGTGTTGGCCATCATCGATCAGGGAATGTACGTTACCGAGCCGTCAGGGCGCCAGAGACATATTGCCCTGGCCGTGCGGGCGGGCGCTCAGCTTCGTCCGGGTCATCTGCTCGGCCGGTCCGGGCGCGGTAGCCGATCGCTCATTGAAAGATTTATCAGTATCACTCGAGCCGCCACCCAGGTCGTCAACTGGCGGAATGAATCGACTGGAGATGATCTCCCGGACGTGGCCGCATCGATGCTCAGAGTCATCGATGACCATGCGCGCACCGCGGCCGAAGGATTCCGGTGGCGAATCATTCATGGCGCGATCAGTTCATCCAACATGGAAATGAGCGGCGCCATGCTCGACTTGCCTACTCAATCAGCTCAGCCGCGCACGGCTCCTGTCTGGAAGCTTGACTACGCTGATTCGGTTTACGGAACAGAACACATGGATCGCGCGTTTCAATTGGCTCAGGTGTACCGAAGGATTCTGCGTAGCACCAGGCCCGCGCTGCGCCAACGCTTCAACGCCAAATGGATCAATATCCCCGCCGAGATGCAGAAAGCTTATCGCAGGCATCTGGAGATTAATCTGCTCCGCGCGGCTGGTCTCAAACCGGAAGTCGCCGGAGAACTCCAGATAGACCACCGCGAACTAACCGGCCGTTTTACGGACCTCGTCCTCAAGATGTCCGTCTTGAAAAACGCCGGAAACGTATCTGTCACAAAATCAGTCGTCGCGGAAGTATCCGTACTTGACGTCTTCAATCTTCTGGGAAATTTCCCGCGCGCTTATTTTGCCGATCCAAATGCCCCTCATCGGGCCGACATTCGCAAGCTTCTCAGACCAGTGTTCAAAGGCAATCGGTTTCACATTCAGAAAAGAAAGGCAGCCGTTCGTCTCCTCGTCGACGAATTTGCCAACCTCTATCCAGAGCTGATGAACGTCTGCGGAGAATATACGACCGAATACTATGGCGGGGTGAAAGGTATGCAAGCTTCGATTACTGCCAGGGCCGCGTTCGAAAACCAACCGCTTGATGCTCTCTACTGCCAGCCATTGTATCGGGACATTAGCAGAGCAATCGTCGCTTGCAAGTCGAGCGGCAATGCAGCCATCATTCGCAACATGATCGATCGGCGGATCGCGGTGTCGCTTCGCAACGTCAATGCCTTACTGGCGCAGGGCGAATCGCGTCGATTACTGGACAATGGAATCGAACTCGAGATGCGAACCATCGACGGCATCAGGTATTCTGTGAGGGCATGGTATGACGAGGAACAAACGCGCCGCTTGCACGTCAGCATTCCAGTCGTGCGTGAGGGAGAGCACTATTCGAGCTTAGGGCCAAATCCCGGCCGCCTGACGCCGCGGCAAATTCGGATGGTTCGTTATCGCTTTACGACTGATGGATGGAAGAGCTTCAGCGAGATTTCCGCCCAACTGACACGTGACTCACACGCCGGCATGGTCATTCAATTCGAGGACATCTGTAGCTTTCCGCTCGTGGGAACTCTTCAAGGTTATTGTTATCTGGCCAAACCCAACGAACTTGCTCCCGGGAATCCAAAGCGAGGACGGGGCGGCTATGCGTTCGCAATTCCAGACAAACAGGAGTTGATTGGAATGGTGACCGGCCCCCGGCAAGGTTCCGGAAAATGAGTGAACCGCTAAATCCGATCTGGTCGATTGGTATCTACCTGGGTCACTCCCCTTTTAGTCTGGGTCCGCCTGAGAGCGTCTCGAACCCGGTGCTGACTCGCAAGAGTGTCTCCGACGTGGACGCAGAATTCGTTGCGGATCCTTTCATGGTGCAACGCGGTGGGCGCTGGTATATGTTTTTTGAAGTCCTGAATCGGGATACCGGGCGAGGACAGATCGGACTCGCGGTGAGTGATGACGGGCTGCAGTGGACTTATCAAGAGATTGTCCTGTCTGAACCATTCCATCTTTCCTATCCTTACCTGTTTGAATGGGACGGTCAGCACTACATGGTGCCCGAGACTTTGGGGGCTGAAGCTGTCAGGTTGTACCGCGCCGACAATTTTCCCGTGCAGTGGTCCTGTATAGGTGAAATGATCAAAGGCAGATGTTCGGACCCTTCGGTTTTTCGTTTCCGGAACATGTGGTGGATGTTTGTTTGTTCGACTCCTTACCAACATGATACGCTCCGGCTCTATTTTTCTGAGAATCTGGCCGGTCCCTGGAGAGAGCATGCGGCCAGTCCAATTGTGGAGTGCAACAAGACCAAAGCCAGGCCTGGCGGTAGAGTCCTGGTTCTTGATAGCAAGATAATCCGATTCGCGCAGGATTGTATTCCGAGGTATGGCAGTCAACTGAGGGCGTTCGAGATATCTGAGCTAACGACGCATAGCTATTCTGAAATCGAAAGTCAGCACAGTCCGGTCTTAACAGCAGGCAACAAAGAATGGAACAATCTCGGAGTACATCACGTCGATTCTCACTTGATACGTAACGGGCAGTGGATCGCATGCGTCGATGGGTTCGGTCAGTTGAATTAAGAAGCCGTCTTTTATCAATCGCCGCGCAAACCACGATATGCGTATCTTACTTTCATCTGATCATGGATACCCGGCCTTCGGGGAAGTCGGGGTCGGCCCGCATCCGAAATCATACCCGTCAGGGTCGGGCTTCTGGATTCACGATCTGCTGGCCCAGGGGTTGGCGGAACTCGGGCACGATGTTCTCTATTTGTTACCCGGCGGGGCCGATAAGCCATTACCCCCCGGCGTCACCCTAGTTTCCACGCCCATGCCGGACGCGGACATCCTCCACACGATCTCAGATCGCCAGGAGGCTTTGATCATGGAGAGGCTAGCCCGCCGGCGGCCCTGGGTAACTACCTGTCATATGGATCTCAGGACGCGCGGCCTTGAGCGCCGGCCTACGACTGAGAATTGGATCTTCGTCTCTCGCACACTGGCCGAGCTGCACGGCCGAGAGCGATACGTTTTGAATGGCATCGACCCAGCCTTATATATCTACTCGGAATCCAAGTGCGACTACCTCATTTTCATGTCGTCGATGGACTGGGAAATGCAGAAGGGACTAGACACGGCCCTTGCCCTGTCGCTGGAGGTCGGTTTCCGCCTGGTGGTTGCCGGCACCGGAAACAATTACGAGCGCATCGACAGAATTACCGCGATGTGCCGCCGGGCGGGCGCCACGTATGTCGGCGACGTGAAAGGCAAGAAGAAGGCAGAGCTGCTCACCGGGGCGAAGGCCTTTCTGTTTCCTACCAAAGTTGACGAGGCGTTCGGCCTCGGGATGGTAGAAGCGTTAATGTCAGGCACGCCGGTCATCTGCAGTGACAAGGGCGCCTGCCCCGAGATTATCTCTCCCGACGTGGGATTCGTTTGCCGGCATCGGGATGATTATGTGGCCGCGGTCAATCAGGTTGATCAGATCTCGCCGCGCGCTTGCCGCGACAAAGCCCTGAAGGAATATCATTACCTGAGAATGGCGCAGGACTACGTCGTCGAGTATGAGAAAGAGATCGCCGCCAATGGCAATCACGCAACCCCCACCGAATAGGCCCGCTCCCGATCCAAACACGATTATCCAGGGGCTGTGGATCGGCGACGAACTCTCCGTTATGGAACAACTGTCTGTCGCTTCATTTCTCTCGCATGGGCATGAGTTTCATCTGTATGTTTACAACGAGCTGAAAAATGTGCCAGCCGGAACTGTAATCAAAGATGGTAACGAGATATTACCGTCCCGGAGCATCTTCCAATACCGGCAATATCCGACATATGCAGGCTTTGCCAACTTCTTTCGTTATAAGCTGCTGCTGGAACGCGGCGGCTGGTGGGTCGACATGGACGTGATCTCTCTGAAGCCGTTTGATTTTCCTGAGGAGTACGTTTTCGCCAGCGAGCGCGATCGGGGAAGCGATGTCGTGACCAGCGGCATCCTGAAAGCTCCGGCAGGCAGCGAGGCTATGGCCCATGCCTGGAGAGTTTGCCAGAGCAAGCAACCGGACCGATTGGTCTGGGGCGAGACCGGGCCAAAGCTCATGGGCGAAGCGGTAAGAAAGTTCTCGTTGGAACGATACACGATGCCGCCCGATGTGTTTTGTCCACTCGGTTATTGGGAGTGGCAGAAAGTCTTAGACCCGGGAACCGAAACCACATTCGCGCGCGGTGGATATGCAATTCATCTCTGGAACGAGAAGTGGCGGGCCAGCGGGCGAGATAAGAATGGCCAATACCCGACTGACTGCCTGTACGAAAAACTCAAGAGAAAATATTTAACGAACAAAGCGAGCCAGCAGCGCAAATAGATGGCCACCGTGACCGAAAATACCAGCCCATTGATTCATGTGCCGCTATTCTGCTGGCAGAACGCGCCCGATTATGCGGTGCGACACATGATCGAGCTGCATCTCGCCTGTCTGGATAGCTACTTCGCTCACGAAAATAGCTACGACCTCCTGGTGACGACCAACGACGAAAGGCCCTGGGAAACTTTCTCGGACTATAGACAGAAATCCGGGCATCGTTTCGATCTCAGATTGGTGACACGCGCCGATCTGCTCTCCACCTTCCATGCCGACGAGAACCGTCTCACTCATACTCCCTGCATGAGAACGATCTTCTCGAAATTTTATCCAATCCTTAATCAGGAATCCGACGCGATAGTACATATTGATTTTGACACCATCTTCGTGTCAAAGATCGATCTGGCCCCGTTGTTGCTCAGCGATATCGGACTCGTGGACGCGAATCAATTCAGCGACGATCTGGATCTTTGGTGGCCGACCGACGACGAAGCCGATTTCTTCCGCATCGATCAAACGATGGAGCCTGTTTCGAAATGGATTAACTCGGGCGTGTTCTCGGTTCAGCGAAGAGGCTTTGACATTTGCCGCGATGAGGTTGGGCACTACCTGGAGAATCTCGAGCGCGCGATCACGGATGGAATCAACGCCCATACGGACGAGATGATCATGAACGCACTGGCGGTGCGTGAACGAGACGCCGTTGCCGTCATCCCGGATTATCGCTATAACTTCCTCGCGTATTTTCTGAAACATGATCCGACCTGGACCTGGCGGGGACAGATTGTTCATTTTCATTCTCTGAAGCCGCACGCGTATCGTTACTTCAACGGAGCGGTCGAGCATCGATGCGGTGTTGAGGAACGGCGGCTCAGCGATGACTTTTACCTGGCGAGTCTCATGTGGTTTCGTCATCTTCACTGCGCTTGCCAGGAGCTGGGATATGAATTTCCGACGCTCGCGGATATGCCGATCGAGGTGGTAGAGAAAGAGCTGGCGCGGTTGTTTGCGGAACGCGGCACTATCAACCAGGCCGCCGGCGTCGCGAAGGCTTGATTAGTCCGGCAAAAGCTTTCGTCCGTCGCCGGAACTGCGACACGCTGAAGCTTGTTGGTCGTCAAACTCGCCCATCAGGGGCTTGCCGTTTCCATGATGGACTGCAAGATCATCTGCCATAGCAATTCGTCTCACCTCTCGCAAGTTTTCACGGGATTTGAGCTGCTGCACAGCGCGGGCGAAATCGCTCTGTCTCAGGAATGCCGAAACCGGGCTTTCTTTGATGCGGCAAAACCGCAGCACCTGCGTGACGCCCGGCATGCACACTCGCGCGTCATACTGAACCACGACATCAATCTCTATTACGACTGCCACGACGGTTATGAGATCGATGAAACTGCAGCCGGCGAAGTCGATTACTACTTCAAGCGCAGCTACGCCGAATCAACTATACCCGACACGCTCAAACCGAAAGTATTCCCGTTGGGTTTGAATTACATGGTTTTCAACGTCACGGCAGGCCGCTTTGAAAAGGAGCGACTGTCGGAGTTTCAGCCGCAGTCACGTACCGCCGATCCGCCTTTGTTTCAGCCCACGGTCGAAAACATGCAGGCCGTTCCCAACGGCCGGGCTGAGGCCGAAGTGCTCTTCATGACTCGCGCGTGGGATCCTTTCGACCATCCGGAGCGAACCCGGGAAAAGATCGAGGAGCGAATATGGATTAATGAAACGCGGGCAAAATGCATTCAGCTGCTGAGGAAAGAATTCGGGCCGCGGTTTATGGGTGGTCTTCAACATACCGATTATGCTGTCAGGAATTTTCGCGACGCCCTCCTACCGAGCGATCAGAGTTCCGCACAGGTCAATTACATCAGGCTGCTGAGTCTCTATCCCATTTGTGTTGCCACTACCGGACTGCATCGATCGATAGGCTGGAAGTTGGGCGAGTACGTGGCGTTTTCGAGGGCCATTGTCACTGAGCGCCTGTATTCCGAAGTGCCCGGCGATTTCCAGTCCGGGCTGAACTATCTCGAGTTCGGCGCGCCCGAGTTCTGTCTAAATGCGGTGCACAGATTGCTCTCGGATCCTGACCTGAGACTTAGGATGATGCAGGCGAATCACGAATACTATCTTGCTTATCTGAAACCCGATGTGATGATTCGTAGAACCCTCCAGCTCGCCTTGACGCATCAGGCCGCAGGCTGAGCCGGGTGAAAGCCCGAGCGCCGCGGTCACTCAAACTGCACGCCCTTCCTCGGTTTGGACCCTGACGACACTTTCAAGCAATGCATCCCACTTCCGCAGCGATGATTCCATAGAAAAGCGGGTAACGACTTCAATAGCGCGCGCCGCCAGAACTTGACGCGCGCTGTCGTTGCCCATTAACGACGCGAGTGCGGACGCCAGCGCGGCCATTGTATTCTCGCGCACGATCAGTCCGTCGATGCCGTGGCGCACCAGCGTGCGGACGGGCGCGCCGGCCTCCATCGCCACGACTGGAACGCCGCACGCGAGCGCCTCCCAAATGGCGTTGCCAAAGCCTTCGATCCAGGACGCCGAAACAAAGAGGTCGGCCCCGGCCAGCACTCCGTAATGATCCGTTGAGAAGCCGCAAAATCGAATTCGCCCAGCGGGAGCCAGTTCGCGGGCCAAGCGTTCCAGGAAGTCGCGGAGCGGCCCGTCACCATGAATCTCCAGATCCCAATCCGGATAGTCTGCGGTAAGGCTGGCGAACGAGCGGACGAGAAATTCCGGACGCTTCTCCGGCGAGAGCCGCGCCAGCGTCACCAGCTGCCGCCGCCTTCCACGCTCTTTGACTGGTCGCGCCGGTGGCTTTACCAGAGGATTTGAAATAGCATGCGCCGGCGCGCCACGTCCACTCAGCCACGAAGCGATCGTCGGGTCAGGAGCAACTACGGCAGCCGCGCGGCGATAGAGTGCCTCCCGCGCATTTTGCCAGTTGCCGAGAGAGATGCGGCCGGTGTCGGTTACCTCGCAGGGAATGACCGGCACCCCGGTCTGCTGCATCGCCGCGAGAACCAGGACGTTCGTCCTATCAATGTGGGGAATCACGACATCGGGTTTCGTGGCCAGAATCGCGAAGCGAAGCATAGCGATGATAGTGATCTCTTCGATTAGCTCCGAGCAATCGGCTTCGTAAAGACCACGAAGCACTGGCGCAATCGCTTCAGCATTAAGCTCTCCCGAATGCGCCCAACGCGGCCAACCAACGTCACAACGATCGACGCGCGGATCAATGGCATAGGCCGATGGTCTTGAGTTTTGGGCAATGGTTAGAAGGGTCGTCGCTTGCCCGCTTGCGGCCCATGCGTTTGCCAAATTCACACAAACGCGCTCTGCCCCGCCGCCCGGCAGACCCATGATGACAAGCGTGATGCGCATTTCTTAAAAAGAATAAGGGACACTAGTGGATCAGTTTGAGTTCAGAGTGCAACTATTAATTGCCCTCAAAGGCGCGAGCTAAACCTTAACTCTGAACCAATCCACCAACGAAGGACGGCCTCGATTCAATCGATGGGAAACGCGGCGATTACATCCAGCATGATTAAGGCGCCCGCGGGAAGCGCGGCTGCCTGAAAAGCCGTGCGGACTGGTAAAGGGGTCACGCCGCGTCCCGGCAGCCAACCGGAATAGATTACATCCGCGGCTTTGAAGTCTTTGATGTCGGCGAGCAACAGGGTGACTTTGACGATATCTGCCGGAGAGCAGCCGGCCGCGTTCAGAATCGCGTCGATGTTTGACAGCATGCGCCGGGTTTGGGCCTCCAGACCCTTTTCCAGCTCCCCGGTTTCAGGGTTGCGTCCGGTTTGTCCGGTCACAAAAACAAGATCGCCAGTGCGAATGGCCTGCGAATACGTTCCGGTTGCCGGGGGCGCGGCGTTGGTTGCGATCTTAATCTTGTTGACCATCTGGCAGTTTCCTCTCTGCTCGGTGGTACGGCACCGCGCCCGCGATTTAGGCGCAAGCTACGCGCACACAATTCATTTAGCTATCCGCTCCGCTTTGAGGGGGATTTCAAATCTCACTTTAACCGGCCCCCCGCTTAAGGGTGCCAGATCCAGCAGGTCCGCCGCCTGGCCGGGATAGATGATTTGTAGCAGAACGACGTTAGTCGGATCAGCGAACTCCAGATCGAAGTAATGAAACTCGGTGATGTTCGAAGCGTAAATCCAGAGGTTGTGCTGGCTGCGAATCCAGCTGCGGAAGCTGGAGCTTTCCATCGGCTCGGTTCGAATCTCGAGCGGAGCTTCGGACAGAATCTGTTTGGTCAAGTCGAAGTTCTCGAACGCGTATTGCCAACTTTGTTCGTAAGAACGCTTGGTCGAACCGCGCGCGCGCGGCAGCGCGCCCTTTTGCTTTAGGCAGATGTTCTCTCGCACAAATCGTTCTTCGTCTGTGTCTGCCGCATAATCACCGTCAGTAAGCCGGGCGAGAAAATGCTCAACGTTCCGGCTGGTCGTAAACACATTCCGAATAATCCGAAAATAGGTGATCGCCGTAGGATTGATGTCGAAGATGGTAATTCGTTTGGGTCGCCACAGTGGGATCAGATTGAGACCATAGAGACCCCCCACGACGCTGATCATGTGGATATCTTCGCGCCGCTGCCGGGCCACGTTTTCGTAATGAGCTTTGATCTCGGCAAATTCGCCGAACGATCCATCCTGATGACCGTCATCCGTCCCATAGAAAACATTCTCCGGATGGTGATCGTACATCTGACGATTGAATGCTCGGGGTGCTTGTGATGTCACGGTTTCCTCTCCCTCGTTTCGTGCTATCGAGTGAGTTTGGTATTTGGAATTATCGCTCAGCTTGCTGCTCGTGCTTCCAGTTCCCGCACCAGCGGCAGGACTTCGCGGCCAAAGATAAGCATCTCATCGAGTTTTGGCCAACCTGCGATGATGAACTGTGTCACGCCAATCCGTTTGTAATCCAGAAAGATTCCCGCCAGCTCCGCAGGGGATCCGAGCAGCGTCATCGCTGACGATCCGTAATGAGGCACCAGGCCAGCCCACAGATTCCGGTTCAACCAACCGACATTATCGGCCGCCGAGAGAGCTTGATGCAGCGTCTGGGAATCGCTGCTGGAGAGAATGCCACGCTCTTCCCTGCCGATATCTTCGTCGGGCAACATTGATCTCGCAGCTTGCTTTGCTTCGTCTAGCGTCGGCCTGCAAATTATGCAAAGTCGCAAAGCTACTTCGACGTTTTGATCACGAAAAGGCTTCACAATGGGCGCCAGGTTTTCGGGTGTATCAATCAATCGCAACCAGCAAGACGCATTATCGAGCGCCAGCCGCTGCGCCTGTTCCGAGTGTCCTGAAACATAAATTTCGGGCGCGGTCCGATCCGGGGCGAGAAACGGGGTATAGAGCTTTCCTTTTTCAACTCGACAATACTTGCCCTGGAAATCAACTTCACCGTTGCTGCGCCAGAAGGAGTGGCATATCTCGAGATAGTCCTCAGCCCGAGCGTACCTCTCGTCGTGCTCCAGAAAATCTCCGTAGCCACGTTGCTCTTCGGCCGAACTGCCGGCGACAATATTCAAAGCGACCCGTCCGCCGATTAGACCCGAGAGCGTATTGATCTGGTGAACGAACGTCGTTGGCTGCATCAGCCCCGCGCGATAAGCAACGATAAACTTCACTTTGGTAGTTTCGCGGCCCACCGCACACGCGATAAAAATCGTATCGGGCTCATAATAACTGAATGAGAGGAGCACTGACTCGATTCCGATCTCCTCAGCGCACCGGGCAAAGCGAACCCAGCCTTCCATGTCAGGCAAAGCCGCCGGCGAAGTCGCCCTGGTCGTCAGCACTCGCGCTGTTTCCTGAGCGGTTTTCAGGGCCACTTCACCGCCTTTGGGAAACATCCAGTGAAATCTGAGGCTCATAACTAATTGTGACGCTCCGCTTCTCTCACCAGCGGAAGAATTTGCCGACCAAATACATCAAGAGTGTCCATCTCCGGCCAGCCTGAGATGATGAATTCACCGACACCGATTTGCTTGTATGCAAGAAAAGCCTCAGCCAGATCTTTCGGCGATCCCAGCAGCGTAGTCCAGACCGGTCCGTAATGAGGTACCAACCCAGTCCAGACTGTATCGCTCAACCAGTAGCCATTGCTGCCCAGGGTCTTCGCCTCCTGGTGCATCTGCGAATCATCTTTGAGCGAGATCGTGCTTTCTTTCTTATTGCTCGGCAGCAGGGCTGCTGCGGCTTCGACTGCTTCCTCGCGACTCGGCCGGCACAGTAGACACAACCGGAGACAAACCTGGATTCCGTACGATCGCATACGCGCCACTGCCGGTTGCAACTTCTCAGGAGTATCGATCGCGCGCAACCAGCATGAGCCCTGAGAACACGCCAACCGCTCAGACTGCTCGGAATGGCCGGAGATGTAAATTTCCGGCGCCGTTCGATCGGCCGAGACGAACGGCGTATGCAGTCTTCCCTTCTCGACGCGATAATAGTTGCCGGCGAAATTGACATCGCCCTCAGCTCGCCAGAACGCGTGGCAGACAGCCAGGAATTCTTCGGCGCGCGCGTACCGCTCGTCATGAGCTAGAAAATCTCCGTAGCCGCGTTGTTCCTGGGCCGAACTTCCCGCAACGATATTCAACGAAACGCGTCCTTCGATTAGAGCCGACAGCGTGTTTACCTGCTGGACAAAGGTGGTCGGCAGAATCAAGCCCGAGCGATAAGCGACGATAAACTTGAGTTTTTTTGCGACTCGGCCCAGCGCGCAGGCGACCAGCAGCGGCTCCGGTTCGTAACGGCTAAACGATATCAAAACCGAATCGACACCAACCTCTTCTGCGCGCCGGACAAAATGTTGCCAGCCTTCCATCTGTGGTTGGGGCGCCGTCGTTTCGCCGCTGGCCGAAAGAATGCGGTAACGCGCTGCCTGTTGCGCTGACTGGCGCGCGTTGATGACTACCTCTCCGGCCTTTGGCAGCATCCAATGAAATCTCAGATTCATGACGTGTTCGGCAAGAGTCAAAAAGGCGCGCCGGCTTCATTCGTTTCTCAAGATACAGCAGTGCTGCCATTCGGGGCGCACCGGTGGAAGAACCTCGGCAGCCGGAAAGAGTGACGCGATGTATTCTTCCTTAAAGAACGAGCAATAGGACTCGCCGGGTTTACCCTGCCTTTGCTGAAGCGAGATTTCATCGTCCGGCTCGACATAGAGATCCTCGTCGATCAGCACACACCAATTCGATTGGCAGGCTCTCTCGACAATGTCGTCGATTTCACGAGCAGAATTCCGGACTCTCGACTGCTCAAGGTTCTTGCGCACATCCGTGCCCGCGGGCAGTTCAGGATTGGACAAGGATCTGTCATAACGGGGATCGCAAAAGGTAAAAGCCAACAAGCCGTCTTTGCTCAGCATCTTTTTCAATTGGCCGACAAGTTCGACCATCTCGCTTTGGTGGACGTGCGTAAAAACCGAAAAGGCCAGGATCACATCGAACTTCAAACCGCAGTCAGGCACCGGCAGATAGCGAACGCCATTCGGATTAAACTGCGAGCTGTAACGGTTGTAATGCACAAAGTTGGCCCGCGGAAAATCACGCCGGCCTTGCTCAATCACAGTTTGGTTCAGATCGATGCACCAATAGTCGGCGTGATCGACATTCCGGCCGGCGCCGACCAAAAACGTGCCGACGTTGCCGCCAAAGTCCAGGACTCTAAGTCCGCACCAATCCACGTCTCCCAACAGTTCATCGAAGTAATCGAACTGGGTTACGCGAGTTGATACGAGATTCCACATATTGGCTGGCGAACGCGCAATCCTCGAACGGGCCCATGCCAGACTTGAAGATCGTGGTCGCGTTAATCAGATCTCAACGGTCCACGGCACCGATTCTGGTTCAACCTGATGCCGCCGGACCCACCTTTGCAGCGCCCACGGGGGGGTGTCGATGTCCCGATATCCGCCTAACAGCTGATGCGCAATTGGGTCTGCCTTGTCGAGGTACTCGTTATTGGGAACATCCAAATAAACCTCGGGCTTCATCCAGCGATAGGCATAACCGTAAATCAGCACCTTTGATGTTCGATCCCTCCGGTTGGGCGCAGCAGTGTGAAAGATACGGTTTTCAAAGAGCAGCGCATCGCCGGCATTCAGTTGGAGGTCGACCACGTCGGCGTCAAGCGGATCGACCTGAGTCGTGGGAACCGTAAGCGGCGAATTCTTCAGATGACTCCCGCGGGCAAACAGCGTCATGCCGCTCTCGGGCTGTTGAAAGTCCGTGAGGCAGTAACAGACCTTAATACCCACGCGGGGCAGGCATCGATGTCCCAAATCCTTCGGGATGCGAATATCACGGTGCCAGCCGCGTCTGAACGCCGGAGCGCTCGGACTTTCCGGCCTCTTGTAGATCAGCGCTGTGGAATGCAGGTGAATATTCGGTCCCAACAACTGCACCACCAGCGAAACAGTCGCGGCGTTGGCGACCAGGCAAAAAAAAGATTCTTCCCTCAGCAAGCCCGGCCGCAAGTCCAGGTGGTTATACTCCGGGCGGTCGTGAAGTTCCGGCTTATCCAGAAGCGACTTCGCCAAACGATCACCGGCTTCAACGAGACGAGTCACAGTCTCTGCAGTGACCGCTCTGGGAACTACGAGAAAGCCGTCTTCCTCGAAGGCTTTTCGCTGCGCTGGCGTGAGTCGGATGAACTCCATGACGATAACGATCCAAATCGCTCAGCCAACCGGTTGAGTCCGGGCTTCTGGCTTTTTAATAACGCAACAATGCTGCATCTCGTTGTTGACCGGAGGCAGAATAGTCGCCTCTGGAAACCGTGTCTTCATGTATTCTTCAGTGTAAAAGACATGGTATGTCTGCTGCCGAGATGGCGCGTACGGCCGAGTGTCCTCGGTATCGAGATATAAATCATTAGCATTTATGAGTACGCACCAACGGGCATCTCGCGCTTTTTCCATCAGGCCCTTTGTATCCAGCTCTATCGGCTCGCCTCTCTCTTGGGCAAGAAATATTTCGCGATCCAACCGCCACTCAAAATTGTCTCCGTGATACCGTCCCGGCCATGAAAAATAGTGTGGATCGATAAACGTAAAAGCCAGCACGCCATCCTTCGTCAACATCCTCGTCAATTGATCGACCAACTCGAGCATGTCGGTCTGATCAGTGTTCGTAAAGACCGAGTAAGCTACAACGTAATCAAAGGTCTGGCGCAGGGCCGGCAGCGGCAGGCGCGGGATGCCGGCTGGATTAAAGAAAAAGCAATAGCGATCGTAGAAGAGCCAATGTGCTTCGGGAAAGATTGTCTTGCCCTTATCAACCGACTCTTTGACTACGTCGATGCACCAGTATCTTTCCAGATCAATCGTTGAATTCGGATCTCGCAGCATGTTTCCAATGTTGCCGCCAAAGTCGAGCACGTTCTTTCCGTGCCAATTCGTTTCCCCAAGCTGCAAGGCAAAATAAGTAAACTGCCCCGATCTGGTGGAGAGAAAGCCCATGCTGTAGCGTTCCTGTTCTCAGAATGTCTGTCAATCTTGCCGGTAAAAGAATTCTCGATTGACATAGTCCAATCGACCGCTGTTGTCCCGAAACGTAACCGACAGCACGATCACCAGGACGCCCTTGTTCACCCGAATGTTGGTCTCCGCCATCATGAATTCCCAGCTGAAAGTTGCTGTCAGGGCGATCGCGCGCTGGCCCGCTTCCTCCTCCAGGTTCGCAAATACTCTCGGCCTCGCCCTGGGCCAGGGGATCGGGCCTTGCTCACCAACACCTGCGATATCCACGCTGAGATGTTCGCCATCCCGATCGATACTGATTTCGGCGATGCCACGAGTTTCAGGATTTGTATTTACCCATCGACCCAAGAGTTTGTCCGCTTTTAGGATTTTGGTCGCCGGATCCGAAAGCGCCGGGTTTAGGTCACTGGTTTGTTTGAAGCTTAGAGTTTGAGTCATCACGAGATCTCGTTTGTTCCGCGGGCCCCGCAAAGCTAGTATCGCCCATGATCCAATCCAAAATACTCACGCACAAAATAGTCAGCGCGGTTGCTGTTGTCCTTGAAGTGGTGAGTCTGGACCAAAACTATTAGGCCCTTCAAAATCATTGCCTGTAGTTGGGTCTCGGCAAAACCGAAATCGTAGCTGGACGTAAATCCCGCGGCGACCCGCGATGCAGGTCCGGCTCGAAAGACTTTAAGTTCCGCCGCGCCCCAGTCGATTGAACCGTCAGGCCCGATTGCATAGGCTCGTAGCGAGGGACTTTCGTTTGACCCCGAAATTACCATCCGGGCAATGCCTCCGCTATCCGGGTTTGTATTAATCCACGTTCCCATCAAACCGGAAAGATCGATTGGTCCGGCGGTGCCGGAGTCAACCTGGACGCGGTCATAGACTTGAGCAAATTGTACTTGTGCTTCGTTCATGATCTCCTGACCCAGCTGCGAATCATTAACCGGTCGGAAGTGCCGCCGCCCGCGATCGCCGTGCGCGCGTGAATCGTCCGTCGGTTATCCGAAAAGAGTAGTTCACCTTCGACCATCAGGAAATCAAGCGTGCGTTCTGTGGCGGTGATGACTTGCTCAAAGGAATCCAATGAATCAATCGTGGCGCGCGAAAGTTGTCCCTGATCGATCGTATAACGCCGCCAGCAAAGTCTGGATTCAGCTAGCACCGGCCGCCATTTCACGCCGCCGCCGCAATAAGCAGCCAATTTCCAAGGCACCGGAGTATTCTCCAAATGCTCGAGAGCCGCGTGTCCGAGGCGCTTATCGACCTCGTCTCGCACAGCGTCAATGTCCAGCAGCCGTGACCGGCCACCGCCTCCTGGGTCAGCCCGCACGCAGACCATTGAAATAAGCTCGACCGGCTGTTCCCAATCAGCAGTGTCGGTGTGCAGCCTCTCACTCTCGTGTCCCCCCCGCGCGGACGGCAGATCAGTTGCCGGCTGAACGTAATGAACCAGTTGAGCGCGCGGTTTCTCATACGGTCGTGCGACCAATTCACCGAAGGCCCGATTGATGGCTACGAATAACTTGTTCCCCTCATCGAAATCGAGGCCTCGCAGCAGAGCGCAATAGGGCCATTTGGCTATACGCTCGTTGATCTGGGCGATGATCCAGTCAAAGCCTTCCGGACAGCTCTCGCGAATCCCATCCCGAACAGACGCTTGCAAAGCAACGGAATAGAACTCATGGTTCTCGTACGAAGGAAGGCGACGGGCCGCGCTCAATAACTCGCCCGCCAGCGCCGAAGGGACGTTTACTCTTCCCGAGTTCGGAAACGACAAAGGCATTCGAGTCGGCCTTAACCTATTCCCTTGTTAGCTTTCTTCCGTCCAGCTAGAGAGATTGCGGACAGTCTAGGGCACTGTTCTGAGGGTGTCAACAACAGTCGCGCATTCCTGGTACTTGATGGTTCTGGTTCAGAGCTCAGCTCTTAGGTTTGTGATTGTAAGTTCGACCTAGAGTTTTAACGTTCCACTGCTCTGCTTTCGATTAATCCTCTCTTCGGATGATGCAGCAATGCTGCATTTCGTCGTTAACCGGCGGTCGAATTCGGGAGAATGGAAACTGCTTTTGCAGGAACTCAGGTGTGTAGTAAACATCGTACGTCATGCAGCTCTGGGCATTCTGGGTCCAGACGCCATTGGCCTTAAGGTACAACGCCGTACCATCAACTAAAGAGCACCATTCCGCACCACGGCTCTGTTCCAGCAGAGTCTTTACATCGACATGCGGATTTGTTTCGCCAACTTTTTCCAGACGCCATTTCAAGTTAGTTCCAGTGTGCGGCTGTCTCTCGAAATGGGGATCAATAAACGTGAAGGCCAGCACGCCGCCCGGCGACAGGCGACCGCGTAGTTGACTAACCAGATCGTTCATATCCTCTCGAGTTGTATGAGTAAACACTGAGTAGGCCAGGATCACGTCGAATTCGATTCCCAAATCTGGAATCGGAAGGCCAGCCACTCCTTCTGGGTTGAAGGAACAGTTATACCGGTTGTAATGGATCCAATGCGCCCGCGGAAATCTCTGCCGTCCCTCATCAACGGCTGCCGCCAGGACATCGACACAATAGTAATCTTCCGATCGAATCGGGCACGCCGGATCCGACAAGAGACCACCTGAGTTACCCCCAAAATCAAGCACCAACTTTCCGCTCCAGTCGGGGTAATCCAGCTGTCGACCAAAGTAAGCAAGTTGGCCGGACTTGCGCGACCTGGGACGAAGCGCCTGCTGCTCTGCGGAACCGCGCCATAGGTGGATCTCTTCCATGATCTTGGCTCTAAAGAAAGGCTCCTGTCTTCCCGGCTAAGGTGCGAATGCGCGCACGCTCTTGTGGGCGAAGCCATCAAGTCGCCGGGCAGTGTCTCGCCGGCAACGCTCCAGCTCGGCGGCCAGACCGGCATCAAGTCCACTGAGCCAATGCAAGCGACCCATCACCTTCAGCCGATCACGCAACAGGCTAATCTCCTGTTCCTGGGTCGGAGGCGCGCCAGATGCGGCGCGCCCGACCCGCGAGCCATCGTCGAAACGCCTGACGTGCGACCAGACTTGCGGCATCACCACGACGTGGCACAAATGATAAACGCGCAATTCGAATTCCCAATCCTCGCAAGAGAGAAGATCCTCGGCAAACAATGCTCCCTCAAAGCGCGACACGGCGTTCCGGCGCAAAGTTATCGAACATGTTGCTACCCCGTTTAGGACATTCGTCCAGAGCCACTGACACTCACTCATCGAGCGTGCTTGACCTTGAGATGCGTCAAGCAAACCATTCACGGCAAAACGACTTCCCTGCTCCGGAGACCCTTCAAGAAAACAAAGACTGTCAGAGATGACCGCGTCGGCCTGCGGGAAACGCTTCAGGACTTCCAATTCGGCAGTCAGTTTACCGGCCAACCAAACGTCGTCTGAGTCCAGAAAAGCGAGCAACTTCCCGTTGGCCCGCGCAACACCCGCGTTTCGCGCCGCCCCGGCTCCGCAGCGCCGCGGCAGGCGCAGTAACTGAATATGCGCGCCGAAGCTCCGAGCGAGGACGCTCGCAGTCTCGTCGGTCGAACCGTCGTCGATCACGATGACTTCAACTTCCCCGTCCTTCTGACTAAGCGCGCTCTCGACAGCCTGGCAAACGAGGTGAGCCCTATTCCAGGTGGGGATGACGACAGATAAGATAGGAGAAGTCACGGTCAGTCCTTAACGCTCCGCTCGGTTAGATTTTGTAGTTAAGTCGGGCAAGGTCGCCGGTCTCGGGCGGGTACCGATCGAAGTCGCACTTCCGTACTGATCGTTATGGCCGCTCGCCGCAAACAGAACTTGATGGTTCCCGGAGCGATAGGCGGCGACAGAGGCAGCGAGAGAAGTCTTCGGAGGTTCTTTAGCGATCTCTAAATAATTCGTTGGTCCATCCCCACGCACCCAGGCGACCGCAGTCTTGCCAACTGGCAGCGCCGAGTTTGCGTAAGTCGCAGTGAAGCCGATGCGTGGCTCGGTGCTCCGGTTGGGGTTTGAGGCGTGAAGAACGAGCGGATGATGCAGGCTCATCTCTCCAGGCCGCATAACCAAATCTCGAGGCGAGTCAGTCGCAGCCTGCGCCGTTAAGCCGTCAGTGGTCAGGTTGTCTTCGTGGGGACGTTTGAGATGCGGTACGAGACCCAGCCGGTGCGATTTGGGTATGACGCGAAGACATCCGTTTTCGACGGTAGACTTTGTCAGCCCCAGCCAAACCCCCGGCACGCACGCGTCTTCCAACCCTTCCGTAACACCATCCTGATGCCACCCAACAAACGAGTCGCTCTTACCAGGTTTATAGAACAATCTGGTTGATTTGAGCAGGATATTAGGACCGAGTAGGCGCTCTAAACAATCCAGCAACCGCGGGTGCGTACTCAACTCCCAGGCCCAACGGAAGAAGAGATGAACTCCGTCCATTCGGGTCAGGCATCCGCCTAAGGCCCGGCGCGTGCTTTCAACTTGAGCGCGGAATTTCTGAACCTCATCTCTCGACAGAGCGGGGATCGAGTAAACAAACCCCAACTCTTCATATTCAGCCAACTGCTCGTTGCTCAGGAGGGAGCTTTTGCTTACAGTCATCGTCTTTCTTCACTTTGTCCGGTAGTACAGCAAGTTTAAGAGATGGTTCGAGAACCGTCAATGGAATTGCTCGGCGCGCCGAAGCTATTATCGGTTTGACCAGAGCGGGCGCGCGATCCACGATCGGCACTGTCCCGGTCCACGCTTCCGTTTGAGCAGTAAGCCCCGGGCGTAATACAATTTTCGCGGGACAAACCAACAACTTTTCAGTTCCAGCAAGAGTTCGAATCCGACCGCCTGACGAGAACCTGGTGACCGAAGCGATACCCAACCGACGCCGCGACCGAATAAACGAATGGTTCCCGCACAAAGTGTGCATCAACCTTGATCGCCGGCCGGACCGTTGGAGCCGGATGCAAGACAAATTCGCGCAGGCCGGGATTGATTCGGTGCGCCGATTTCCGGCCGTTGATGGGAACGAAGTAAGTATTCCGAAAGGCTGGCTTCATTCGCGCGGCGCCTTCGGATGTTTGCAGAGCCATCTGTTAGCCGTGCGCGAGGCGCGTCAGGCAAACCTTTCCCACCTGCTCATATTTGAAGACGATGTCGTTTTCGATAACCAGTTGCACGAAAAATTTGGAAACTATGTTAAGCAAGTTCCCGCCGACTGGGACATGTTGTTCCTTGGTGCCCTGCACAAGGACGAGCCGGTGCCGATCTTTGAGAATATCGCCAGAGTCAGCAAAGCAAACTCGACCTACGCCTACGCCCTGAAAGACACAATCTTTGACGACTTCATCGAATTGAATAGCCAGGCTGGAGATGTACTCGACAACAACAATTTCGTTTTGCAGCAACGCTATAACTGCTATTGTTTCATGCCCCACCTGGCCTGGGTGGAAACCGGTTACTCCGACGCGCAGAACCGCCTCGAGCATCATTGGTATCTCCAGCAATCGTTAATCCTGTTCGGGCGCGAAGTAGATCGACTCTTGAAGGACACAACCATTGTCTTTGCCTATGCAGGTCAGGGCGCGCGCGCCCAGGCGAACTTGATGTTTCTGGTGAGTTATTACGATGAGTATTTCTCACCCTTTCTCGACATCGTGGTGGTCGAGCAGCGCACGGAACCCACTGTGGATCAAACGATGCTGCCGCCGAACTGCAAGTACGTGCTTTTGCGCGAAACCGGCCCCTTCAATAGAGCAAGATGCTTCAATATCGGGATGAACCACTGCGACCCGAATCGAAACCAGGTTATTCTGTCTGATGCGGACATCTTCCTCGAGACTCTTGATATTCGCGCCAACCTGAGGATGTGCGAAGAGTACGATTGGGTGACGGGGTTTAGCAGAATTATTGATTTGAACGATGAAGATTCTCGACATCTGCTCAGGACGCGGCTCACTCGCGGAATCGATATCTCGGCAACCGTTTTGCGTAATAGTGGGACGGACAAAGGTTACTATTGCTTCGTTAATCGGGACCTGATTCAGCGTCTGGGTGGTTTTGACGAAGACGACCCGGATAGCCTCGACCGTCTGCTGTCGTCACCCAAATCGGCTCGAGTGTTTCCCTCTCCAAATTATGCGTTGCGACTGGCGAACGATTGAGGCTGTGGCTGCAGATCCTAACTTGAATGCGTCTCAGCAGTCCCGGCATCCCTTAGGACCGCCGAAATGTGGCCCAAGCCAAGATTGCCTCTCTCTCATCTATGTCTGCCGGTGGTCGCGCCAGGTTCAAATGGCCGCAATCTGCGGTACCGCGAACTCGCAACATGGGCCGGTCACGATTCGTGGTTTGGCTGGTCACAAACCGCACGATGAATCCAATTCGGGGTTCGGCGGATGTATTCGGATTCGAGCCGTGAATGATGGTGCTGTGATGCAGCGACATTTCACCGGGCTGTAACTCGACATCTACGGCCTGGGATTCATCAACCTCCAGGTTGATGCGTTCGCCGCGCTTGTTAAGTAGATTTGGATCGGTTCGCACGTTCGTGTGTTCCAACAGCCCCTGCTTGTGAGATTCCAGGACCGCGCGCATGCATCCGTTGGCCCGGTGACTCGGCGTTAGCGCGATCCACGCCGAAGTTGAGGGCGTCAGGTGCCAGCCCGAATAAACACTGTCCTGATGCCACGACACGTAGCTGGCATCATGCGGAGGCTTGTAGAACACCAGAGTTCCGTCAACCAAGAGATCACCACCAAGTATTTCCTCAACAGCGTCCAGCAGGCTGTCATCGGTGACCAGGTGGTAAGCCCACGAAAAAAATAGATGGAGGTTATCGAATCGCTTAGGCCAAGTCTCTCCACACTGCCGCGCGATCGACTCGAGCGCGCTGCGAAACAGAGTCGCTTCGGTGGCCGAGAATACTCTGACCGGAAAAATAATGCCGTCGCGATCATATTGATCGATCATGCGGCTGGACAGTCTGGTGATCTCGCCACGCATTTCTAAAGTTCTTAGCTCGCCTGGGGATCGTCATCAAAAAGAAATGAATTCCTCTCGAGGAACTCTCGACTATTCTTGAAAGCCTTCAGATAATAGTCGAACGCGTCTCGCTCGTACCCTTTTGCTGACAGGATTGAAGTCATTTTTTTCCTCCACCTGGCCATTGCCTGCGGGTTATTACTCATCTGGAGATAGCCGCCGGCCAGCGTATCCCAATCGAGAAGCCGGCTTAAGAATTCCTTGCTAAAGAAGGCTCGCATCTTGGGATTGACCAGCAACTCCTGCTGAGTCTTCTTATATGCATTTCTCAATCCCGCGATTGCTAACGATTGGCCTTCCGCTTCAAGACGATGTCCGATCCGGTAAATGTTCTGAAGGTAACCGATTTCGCTGACAGGAAACAGATCGGGATTCTGCCGGCCCCAAATGTGACGCTCGTCGTGCACCATGCTGGGCAGCGCGGTTTGGGCGAAGAAGTGTCCGTTCCCGAGTTCTGGAAGCGATAGACCGTCATGATCCATGAAAATCATCTTAACTTTCCATGCGCCCTGATTCCAATAACTCTTCAGCCCGACGTTTCTGGCGACAAAGGACTCTCCGCGCGTATAACCCCTGGCGCCTAAGAGCGTTCCCCAAAACTTTGCAATTTGCCGGACCAGCGACAGGAAAATCCGATTTTCATTGGCGGGATTGCCGGCCACCGAGAAAGCTGCCTCCACGTATCGGCCGTAGGTTGTATACCTGACGGCCGGGGGCTGGTAAGTTCCCAGGACTTCTTCCAGAAGTTCATCCGCGAACCGCATCGCATCCCGTCCGTCGTAATCAATTCCAAGACTCGTCTTAAAATAATGTTCGGCGCCTCCGCTGGAAAGGTAGCTCGCAACTTTGTCCAGCCGAAACGAAGTCGTCTCGGTTAGGATTGCCTGCGCGGGAGCAACGTGACTAAGGAACTCCGCCGTCAGGGCCTGATCTCCGGGAAGTGGAGGCAGATTCTCTCCCTCCTCTGCCTGAAGTGCGTTAACACCTGCGGCCATCGCCGCTCGCATCCCCTGAAACCTCTCCCCAAAAATGCGCGGCTCGGTAAAATACCTGGACGTTTGCACTGTCCCAGTACCCGTGGGGACAGAATAGATCGTGGTTCGAGTGATGTAGCCAGGTATCTCGGCTTCAGTTCCATGCACCATGCGGTAAATAGCTCTGAGCTTAGACGCGTTGTGGGACTCATATCGTAACAGCCATTGCATACTAGATCCGTCTAGCCGGTGCGATGGCGGAACCGCGGAACCGTTCCTCGAGAAAACGACTGAAAGCGGATTGATCCCTTTCCGGCCAGCCCTCTTGATTTCGAATTCGAAGTGGCTACCGGGAGGCTTGACGACCAGGACAACTGTAGTCAACGGATATTCGACCAGCGAATTTATTTTGGAACTTGTGGTTTCCGCAACCCAGTAGGTATTCGACGCGCCGCACAGACGCCTGAGAATTTTGGTTTCAAATTCCGGTAAGCGGTTGATCGCGTGGGCGATCTCATCCTGAATGAAAGCGGTTTCGGAAATGTCGAGGTCTTTGACTCCGTCCGTAATTTGCATCTCGGACAGAATCTTATCGGCAACATCCTCAGGGGAGAACAAGTAGCGGGTTAGAGAAAGCTTGCAATCGAGCCGGGACAACTCTATGAACTCGCGCCAGGCCGCGTCAGAGGTTCGCGGTCCTCTAATCTTCTGGTGGACGCGACTTAGTCTCGCGAGCCGGCGTTGAAACTCAGGAATGAAGTCGCGAAACTCAGATGTAGAATAACCCTCCCTGAGCACAGCGCTCGCGATTCTCTTATCGGGGCCCGCCGCCTTCAGATTCAGCCGGGTAAAGAGGGCGTCGAAAACCTCAAGATTATCCGAACGCAGACGAAGTATCTGGTGTTCGGCCATCAAGGTCGCCAGCCGTCGAATTTCCCAGCTGGTGACCGCCAACTGCTGTGCAAGATCAAGCAGCCTTAAACAAAAATCGTGGTCATAGGCAGCATGACTGAGGAACTCAGCGAATAGATCATAGGCCAGCTGAGCCTCCTGAAACTCAGATTTGAGCAAGCTGCGTAAACGGTTCTGCCTCGGAATGCGCGAGGGCCCTCCAAGATTTTTCATATCTCAGATTTTCAAAGCCATCACCATCAATGGCCCCGAAGCAGAGGCTGCGAAACTATTGAGCCGGATCCGGCCCGCCCCTTTCCGGTTCCAGATCGGCTGGCTCTGTTCGAGGTTATCGCAGCCTGGTCGCACCACAACTAGGACTTGCCGCCGCCTTTGCCACCGCCGCCTTTGCCACCGCCGCCTTTGCCGCTGCCACCTTTGCCGCCGCCGCCTGTCTTGCCCTTGCCTTTACCCTTGCCCTTCTTCTTACCTTTCTTTGGACGAGGCAAAGTACCGAGCGCGATGACTAAAGCGTTGTAAAGCTGTTCCGCGCAGTCGCGCTTCAGTATGACCGCGACTGTATCCGCCAAATACTTTGCGTTCGTGTTACCTTTGCCGCCCTTGCCTTTTCCGCCCTTGCCTTTTCCCCCGGTCCCTGTTTTTTTGCCCGCCATAAGACTGTCCTCCTTCAAGAACTAATCAATTCCTGTCACTGGTCTCTCAATAGGATTGAAAGAAATCCTCTTGATCTAGTTATCGCCGCCAAAGGTCCAAACGACATCCGGCCGCAGCTCCAAACGATCACGGTTTGGGCGTTGCCGAATTAGTCGGCAGCCTGCGGAAGCGCTCCAACGGTTTCACCGGCGCCTTCGCAGGCGCAGGTTGCCCTGTAGCAGGTTGGGTGCATCGCGCATTTGGTGACGGCGTGCCGGGGTCGCCTACCCGAAAGATTCCCCATGCGCCCACCGAAGCCTGGTCCGGCAGAAAGGCCGTGTAGAGATAATCTCCGGGCCTCTTAAAGGAACCGCCCGCACTGTCGATTACCAAATCGAAATGATCGGTCGAGCCGTGGTTGTCTCTTGAACCCAGCCACTGCGATAAATTGTTATCGCCGATCACCTGCGATTCTTTGGTGAAAGGGTTCCGCTGCCAAACGTGACCATGCACCGTAAATACCTGCGAGTCGCCGGTGCCAAACGGATGCGTCATGCGGAACCGAACCTGGTCCCCAGGCTCGGCAGTGAATACCGGTGTCTTGGGATCTCCAACAGCCGGCGACCCGGGCTGCGTCTTGGTCCCGGGCATCGTCAAAAGGTTTGACGTCATACACGAAAAGTCCGTCGGCGTCGAGTTCGGATAGCGGAAGGTCTTTGGTTCAGATCCATAATTGATCGCGCTCGCGGTGCTTGAAGTTACCAGGTTATCGCTGATCATTACGGCAAACTCCCGAAACTTTGCGCCGCTCGACAACGTGACGGTTGCCGACGCACGAGAGGTTGGCGGCGGCTGAACGATGGTTGAAGTCGGGGGCGGCGGATCGCACGGCCGCAGACTGCCCGCTTCGCCACAGCCCCAGGTGGACTTTGGCGGCTCAATAATCATCGAGCCGAACAAACCGTTGATGTTCTGGAATAAGGGATCGGACGGGAACAGATTGAGTGAACCCAGTTCGACCGGAGTGTACGTCAGACTGCCCGCGCTGCTTCGTTTGATCGTGCCCGCATACCAACGGTACTTGATGGTCTCGCCAATGTTGGCAAACTGGTCCGGTTGGGCTTTGCTGTTCCAACCGACATTCGTGCCAAAGCTCGTCACTGCATCATAGCTGAGCAGCTGAGGATGCAGTCCCACATAGTGGGACATGTTGGATTTCCAAATTGGATTTCCCTGGGGATTAGTAACATTAAATGGCGATGGCCAAGCGAATGTGTGGCTGAGTACCGCTGAATTGGCCGCAATCGCGTTGGTTAGGTTGACCTCAATGCAATCGCCCGCGTTCGCCCTCAGAATGAGCGGCTCAATCGGGACTCCCGGCTTGAGCACACCACTGCCGTCAAGGTCCTCCGACCGGACATACATCACTCCCATTGAAGTGCTGATGAAGTCATTCGGGTTTCCACGGTTGTTGAAAACCAATTGACCGGGTGCTTGTGGCTGGGTCGAAAGGGCTTTCTGTGAGGTCACAGCCGTGATGTTGAAAACTCTAGGTGGTCCGGGGCAAGGCGTGTACGTTACATTCGTCGCCGGCGTAATAGAATTGTTGGGCAGTGGCAAGATCGTCTTTCGGATTGGATCGTTTAACTTCGCGTTCGGGGCATAAGCGCGGAAAAGACCCCACAGGCCGTTGGGAATGCCGGTTTGATCCAAACTCGGACTGTAGAGATAATCTACGCAATTCACATCAGACTTACCGTCCGGACATTTTCGATTGATACTCGGAGCCGACGAAGATGGCACCCGGAAAAGTAACTCAAAGTGTTCCGAGAGTCCCATCGGCTGAGCGCTGCGATAACCGGAATTCTTCCACGACGGCTCGGCAAACCAGGTCGGACCCTCCAGGTTAAACTGGTGCGCAAAGACATGGGCGCCGACCAACAAGCGGACTTGGACGTTATCGTTCTCATATGCGCGCATCAGCGGCGTCCAGGGATCTGGATTGGGATTTTGCGGATCCCCAACATCGCCATTCTTGAGGGCCGTTTGGTTGTCGTAGGCATAGGACAAGTCGTCGAACTGTCCCACGCGCCAGGCAATCGGTTCGTTGTAGTAATTGACTGATTGGGTGCCCGTTGCCGGAAGATTGCCGGTACTAATCAGCCTGGGCATTATTTTTCCCAGCCCCGGGAAGAAAGCTGGATTGATCGCGAACTTGGGATCTCGCCAAGTCTCACAACCCTTGGCAGACTGACCCGTCGCTAGGCATTGGGCGAGCTCGGTAGCGTTCGGAATCGCTGTCGTGCGCGAACCACCTTCATAGGCCAGTTGCAGATCCTGAAACTCCAAAAGGAATTCGCGATAGCTGTCCGCGTTGTTCGGACCGGAAATGATGCGGGCTTGCCAACTGGTGGGTCCGCCGTCCGAACGTGAGCCGAAATTCTGAGTTCCATCGTTCGATGTCCAGGTTGATTTCATCGGCTCGACCACCAGGCCGGCGTAGAGGCCCGCCTGTTGGTGCGTCGAAGGTCCAAAATGATCGTGCGTGAAGACCGTTCGCAAGGTTCTGTCTACACCAGAATCGTCGACCAGCGGATCCAGGTACCAACGTTGAATAGTGGTTTGCGCTCCCTTCCACTCGCTGGCGCACTGGGCGGGAGGCTGAGGGACGGCACAGATATCTGCCGGTGGAGGTTGAGGATCGCGCAAGCTTGAACAACCCGAACAACCCTTCCAGGATCCCCCCGGGGCCGTGAGCGCATCGTGGATTTCCTGGACCTCTTCGGGACTAAAAGTACCGTCTTCATAGTTGAAGCCGTTGCCGGCGCCGTCCGATGAAGTCACGTCGAACTTCACCAGGTGAATGTGCTGGCCGAGGATGTCAGTGGGCGTGCGCACCTGGAAGTCGTCGACGAGATAGTAGTTCGGCACCAGATTAGTGTGCCAGTATTCGATTATGTCGCCAGAGTTGCCGCGGAAAAACAGCGGCTCTGGGGGCTTGCCACCTGACCCTTGCGGCGTATAAGCGATCGTCGGAGCCACGTCCTTCCAAAGCGTGAGGATGCGTTGCTGCGGAAAATGCCAACCCTTCTTATTGAGCGTGACATTCAATTGGATCGCCGCGGCCTGGTATCTGCGCGTGGTTTGTTTTTTGGTGGCCGGATTGTAATTGATCGGATTGCCGTTATCGTCGACTGCCGGGTCGGCGAAAGGCGCGCCTTGCTGGGGCCCTAAAGGTAAGCCGTTCAAGATGAATCCCGTGGGCGGCGTTAACAAGGTCATCTGCGGCGCAGTACTCTTCGGAAGAGGGACACAGGAACCCGGTGTTCCATCCGTGAGGAACGTCGGGTAGCACCGCTTGCTGAAATAATTCATCGCCGTCTTCTCGATGTCAGTTCCGTCTTCCTGAAGTTGGACGGCGTTCATGGTCTTTAGGTCTTTACTCCAATCCAGTTGATCGTGAGCCTCAAACTTGATCGAACCACCCGTGACGATGTGGCGCGGCAAACCGCCGTCCAGATACGTTCCTGGCAAACACTTTCCCTGAGCGTCCTTCGCCGTGCAGGCGAAATCCAGCGGTGGATGCGGCGCGCGGGCACCGGCAATGCCGGGAATGAAATATGGGAAGCCGGGGTTCTCGAGTGCGTCGGTAAGCAGGAACTGACCGACCATCTTAATCTTCGCGAAATCGTACTGACTATCGATAACCTTTCCGTTCACCACCGTGCCATCCACGCAGGTCGCGGGCACGGGAAGATTATTTACATCGAGCTTAACTACATCCAGCCCATTGACCTTGTTGGCTTGGCACTTCCCTCCGATAACGACCTGGCCGCCGTTCGGAACCGTGACTCCGTTCACTTGCACATTGTTTTGAATCTGAGCATAACCAGGCAGCGGGGCCATCGGCAGCGTAGGCAAGGGTACCAAGGCCGGCATCGGCGAGCCCGTCATGATTTCACCATCGGGCAGCGCGCGCGAGCCCGGCACCACTTGATTGCTCACATCCTGACCGTTGACCGTTGTGTTGGCAGCGACCAGTTTTTTTGAAATTGGATCCACCCCTAGACCGGGATAAACGAAGGTGCCCGCCTCGAACACGTCATGTGTTCGCCACATGGCCCACATCCCCGCGGCAAAGTGCGGATAGAAGTGGCAGTGGAAGATCGAATCTCCCACGACCTTGTTGCGGTTGCCGCTGCCGTTGTACACCATCTCGAGTGTATAGCTGGCGCCGGGGCTAATCATCTGACTGTCGAGGTAGGCGCCCTCGTCGCTGTTGGGCGATTGCAGCCATTGATGGGCGTGCTGATGATGAACGTGCGTTGCGACCGTACCGCCGTGAAGAATCCTGAATTTGATGTGGTCGTTTATGTAGCTGTGGTAAACGTTGGAAGGATCGTCCGGGAAGAAAGCCGCGGTTGCCTTCATCACCGGCTTCATCGTGTACGGGAATCCTGACGCCGGCGTCCGCGTGCCAGTGGGGTTCACGCAATTCTGGCCATTCTTTATGTCATTCAGCGTACACGGGGCGTTCGCGGGCTTGTTCACCAGCATTGCCGGGTCGCCCACGGGCCAGGCACTGAGGAAAAATTCCTCGAACTTACAGTCGACGCAGCTGCCCATCGGACCTACGCCGATCCGATTGGCAAAGATTTCCGCGGCAATACCACCGGTGCCATAGTTGATCGCGAACCCATCAAAGCCGGCATTCAGCGTATCGCTCATACTGGGATCATTGAAGATCGGAAATGCCTGCGACGCGATCTGCCCGACCTCGTGATACATGATCGTCACTTCGCGGTAAGGTTGTTTCCGATCCGGACTGGCCGGGTTTGTGCAGAACAGTGGATTAACCGGTCCGCTTCCCAGCGCCGGATTGTTTTCTGCGTTGCATGCAGGATCGGGTTTATTGGGGTTGCCATTGAGACCGGGGAATCTGCCCGCGTTTGGCCCGGTAATTATGGCCGTCAGATCGCCATGCACAATATTATTATTGGCGTCGAGCATCTTGAGAATCGGAACGCCAACCAGCAAGTCCGGAATCAAAGTCCCATCCAGTCGCGCCTTCGGATAGACAGCGTTATAGTCGATGAGCGGATGGTTATCGAGCGTGTGTAGATAACCGCCTTTGGTCATTCCGGGTCCCGTACCAAAGTCGGGGGTCTTGATCACCTTGACTGACTTACCATTCACGGTGAAGACACAGTTCGATCCGCTGGGTGGCGTGCAAACCAGACTTCCCGGTGGAACCTGGTCCGGGTTATTGGCGTTGTAAGTGGCAAGTACCAGATCGTCCGCAGTAACCTGACTTCGATACCATTCGGCGCTAGCCGGCTGGACATTGAGTGCCCCAAACAGACCTCGACTGAGCTGGTTGCCCTCCGAACTGGTATCCCCCATGGTGTACATGAGGAATGTTCCTTCGTCCTTCGCATAGAGGTTGTAGGTTTGCGTGTTTGGCGTCGGCATTGGCGATGGTGGCGGTGGCGGCGGCAACGCAGTCGCCAGACTCGAGCTGTTCTTACCCACGAACGAACCATCGTCCTGGCTCCCCGTCATCCATTCCATGCCCTGAATGTGCAGCGACACCTCTGCTGTGCCGACGGGAACCGCCGGGGTCTGTGCTTTCGCAAAACTGCTAATCGGTATTGCATTCGTTAGAGTGATCCTCAGGCAATCTCCGATGTTCGCGCGCAACACCAGCGGACGCGCCCGCCTGTCCGCCCGGAGCTGAACCTGGTTACCCGTACCTTCCGTGTCGCCTTTGAGCGCAAAGATAAACCCGTCAGGAACCGTGGCGCCCATGCGATTCAGCATGACGGCCTTCGGCAGCGCCACCACGTCAGCATTTATCGTCCGGCCGCATTGGACGACCGGGGCCGGATTCGCAGGAACCACAGGCTGAGCCGGGATCCCGGTCTTGGCATTCACTGGCGCTGGGACGGGGGTCGTCTTCGCTGCTTCCGGCTCATCGCTCTTGCTTGCTGAACTAATGGAAGTCTGAGCGACAGCGGATCCGGCAGTCAGCAAGAAAATGGAAATCAACAAGAAGTAATTACCTGATCCTCGAAGGGCACTCCGGTGGCTGATCATGATCACATCTCCTCTTCAATTCCGAAACGGCGGGCGTCAAGAGTAAGCATGAGCCTCATCTGATTCTGATCGGAAATTCAACGAGCACTACGATTCGCGCAAGTGGAATCCGGTTTCAAAAAGCCGTGAGTAGTTTGAATTTAGGCGTTGACTATCGGAGCCTAGGTCTTCTAAGCTTTCATGTCAAGCAAATTCTATTGCAATGAGTGGCAACTTTAGCAGTCCGTGGTCGCGTAGAAGGCGAGCCCTAATGACGCCCCCGCAACCTTTTTTGCTTCATTAGCAACGAAAATGCCCTGTTGGGGAGTTAAAGTCTTCCATCACTTTTTCCGGTAGCAAGGAGAATAATTGGCGGCCGAAATTACAGTAATGAAGTTCGGCGGCACTTCGCTCGAAGACGTGGCCGCGTTTAACCGAGTGGCGCGGATCATTCATGCGCAAGACGCCCCGGCGAAGGTTGTGGTCGTTTCAGCGATGAGCGGAGTGACAGACGCGCTCAAGGCAAGTGTTCAAATGGCCGCCGCCGGAAAAGTGTCTGACGCGCTCGGCTCTCTTGATGTGCACTTTGACCGTCACCTGAAAGTTATCAGCGATCTCGATGCGGTCTCACAAGCAACAATGCACGAGTTGATTTACAAGTGTCGATCGGAAATTGCCCAACAGTTAAGGCTCGCAGCGACCAGCCGAGCTCCGATGCCGCTAATCAAGGATGCAATAGGTTCCTTCGGCGAACGCCTGGCAGCCAATCTGCTTGCCTTGGTGCTGAAGCAATGTGCTTTGCCGGCCACTTATGTCGATGCGCGGAACTGTGTCGTCACTAACGGCGAGCACGGAAATGCCGAGCCGCTGATCAGAGAAACGCGACGCCGGACCAGGGCCGCACTTTGGCCGCTCCTCGAAAAGAAGAAGCTCCCGATCCTCGAAGGATTCGTGGGAGCTTCCAGGGCTGGCGTTCCCACAACTCTCGGACGCGGGAGCTCGAACTATACTGCGACGCTTGTCGGCGCCGCTTTGCGCGCCCGCAAAGTCCAAATCTGGACCGATGTCACCGGCGTTCTCACTGCCGATCCCCGGTTGGTTAAGGCGGCCCGCACAGTTCCTCAGCTCTCTTACGCCGAAGCTCGCGAGCTTGCCAGTCTCGGCGTGAGAGTCCTGCACCCCAAAATGATTTCACCGTTACTGCAACAAAAGATCTCCTTAGAGATCTGCAACTCGCGGAGGCCGGAAGAAAGCGGCACGTTGGTTTCAGATCGGAAAGATGAGCTAACCGAAGGCGTCAAGGTTATCGCTCACAAGACTCAAATGACTGCGATCGACATCAAGTCTACTCCGGCATTTCTCGCTAATGGATTCCGGCAGGCCATAGAACTGCTTCTCATGCGGCATCAAACCGACCTCTACGTTACGGGCCTGTCAGAAGACGGCGCTTCCTTGGCCTGCACCAATGAAAGAGATTTGTCGCGTATTATCCAGGACTTGAACCGACTTGGCTCGGTTGGAATCCAAAAAAACTGCGCCCTCGTCAGTTGTATCGGAGAAGGACTACACAGATCAGGCCGCGACGCGAAGGTGCTTCACCTCCTCGAGGAAACCACGCCGACGCTTGAATGGCAGGGCACGTCGAACATTAGCCTGGTGTCAGTTCTGGATTCTGATTCGGTCGACTCGATAGTCAAGAATCTTCATAGTGCACTGTTCGAGGGCGAGGGCTACTCGTCGAGGACCGCGACCGGTCAAGCGTAAAACCCGGCAGGCCAACGCTTCACCTCCCCGGCACTTGTTTACGCGTTGCAACGTCGGTAATCACGTTCACCAGCGTTGTCGGCCAGGAAAGGCCGTAAGCTCTGGTCCAATAATCAGTCAAATCGTTGCCAATAAGAATCATCGGCGTATGGTCATTCTTATTTGCGACCGCGACACCCAGGGCCTGCAGCAGCGTGTCGATCTCGCTCTTGTCTCCGGTCACAAACGCCCAATCAGGTGCCGCGTTGAATTTCGCGGCGAACTCGCGCAACCTCTCGGGAGTATCGGTCGTGGGATCGACACTGATCGAAATCAATTGCACTCGAGATCCTTTTTCAGCTAGTTGTTCCTGAACTTTCCGAAATGTCGCGGTCATCGGCGGACAGACTCCGGTGCAGGTAGTAAAAATAAAATTGATGGCCACCGTCTTTCCTTTGACCAGGTCGCTGTAGAAGCTCAGCCGCTTGCCACTCTGATCATAAACCTGCACATCCGGAATTCTCTTCGAGGAGATTGAAGACGGGTCTCCCGTCGGTGGCTGTGGCACGCCGCCAGTATTTGAATTGACAGTATCCTCCCCTAATCTTAACGCCATGCCACACTTGGGACATTTTCCCGGCCTGGTCGATGTAACCTCAGGATGCATCGGGCACCTATAACGTTTTGGCTTCCGGACTTGCTTTTGCTGAGCCCTTGCGCTCAGCAAGTTGGTGGACCACTCCGGCGCCACAGCCCAGGCCAGAATCAGAACAAGGATCACGACAGACGCTGTAGCCGGCGTTGAACTCTTTCTCTTCATGATGATTGCTCTGCGAAACCTCCCAGCTTAATTGTTGAGATTAATCCAGTCGCTGGCTGGCACAAACTGTTTCGCGTCCAGGTCAACAGTTATAACGTAAGCGCCCATGGCTCCTATGCGCCGATTGGGTCCATAAGTAATCGGCGGTGTCAATCCGGTTTGATAGTCGTACAGCTCCTCAAGGGCCCGGATCAGTTTTTCGCGGCTTAGATCTTTCCCGGCCCGCCTCAGGGCCTCGACCAATAACCTGGCGGCGGTAAATGCGGAAAGTTGCGCTGCCAAATGCTTCGACGGCAGCTTGTACTTTTCCGCGAGTGCGCGAAAATCCTTGATGCCTGCGGCTGTTTGATCGGCCGGCGTCGTGGGAAACGAAAGGAAAATCTTGCCGTTGAAACCCGATGGCGCCTGTAACATCTCAGCACCGCCACTACTACCGAGCAGGAAAATGAAGGGATACCAATCGACTTTTTGCGCTTCTCGCATGAGCGACAGCGCCTCGTCACCACTGCCGAGGAAGATCACGACTTGGCGATTAGCCTGTTTGAGTTGTTTCGTGATTTCGGCAACAGCAAGACTTCCGGCGGCATAAGGATATGTCTGCGGCGGACTCAGCCGATCCTTCCCGCATTGATCGTTGATGGCCTCGATGATCTTCGCGGTAATCTCTTTTTGCGGATACACCACTGCGATATTGGCGTTCTTAAGTTCCGGTTTCTGGAGCGTGAAATCAATCAACACTCGAGCCTGTCCATCAATTCCGGAGAGTAGATAAAAAACTTCCCGGTTCATGGGGAAAGTGGTTTGAGGGTATAGAGTGACCGGGCCAATCAGTGGTACTCCTCTTTCGGCCATCAATGGAATGATCTCGTTTTCGGCGCCGGCAATGACTGTTCCGGTCAGCGCGAAAACTTGTTCGTCCCTGATTAAGCGCTCGACGTTGACGCGAGTACCGGCCGCCGTGTCAGCGGTTTCGGCGAACTTTAATTCAATGCGGCGATTGTAAATTCCGCCCTGGGTGTTGACGTCATCGAAGCAGGCCGTAGTTACCGCTCTGATCGCCTGGCCGAGTTCGGCCAGTGCGCCTCTGGCCGGCACTGCCAGTCCGATCACGATAGCAGACTCGCTGACTCCGGGATCACGGTCCTTTCCAAGCTTGCCGAGGTAAGCGACCAGATCATCCAGGTCTGGGCGTGACATCACGTAGCGAGGCATCACGTTCAGTAACCTGTTGCCGGCAGGATCGGTGCCGCGCGTGATCGCCAATTCAAGAGCGCGGTCCGTATACGGTGGATGCTTCCTGCCATCAGGGTGCGTGAGGCCATATGGCTTGGTTAACAACTCCCACGTTATGTTCGAGGGATTGATGCTCCCTTCCGGCTTACCCTGACCATCGAGACCGTGACAGTTTGCGCACGGCATCGACGACCCCGGCATTTCCAAGGCCGAGTCGCCCACATAAGCCAAGATGTCCTTTCCGGATGGACTAGTGCCCCGTAAGTAAATTTGTTTACCGCGGCTCTCAGGCAACGTCAAAGAGTTCTGAGCCGTGGTTTTTCTCGCGACGACGCTCACAAGCGCCATCGAGAACGCCAGACACGCACACCAGACTAGTCGTTCAAGTCGCTTCATTCGCCTCTGAAGTTACGCGGGATCACTTATTGCTCGGGGCGTGAGTCGTTGAGTACGCTTTCGACCACCTTGACCAGTTGATCGCTGGGGGCCAGCCCGAAGGCTTTCTTCCACAAGCCGGTCCGCTCGTTACCGATGATGAAAACATTAAGGTGGTCCTGCTTGTCGCTCACAAACTCTCCCAGTTTGGTCAACGCAAAATCAACACTCTGTTTGTCACCGGTAAGAAAATACCATCCTTTTCCGGCCCCGAGTTTCTTCGCATATTCCTTTAACGCGGCTGGAGTATCAACGGTAGGATCCACGCTGATCGAGATGATGCGAACATCCTTTCCCATGTGATCACCCAGAGCCTGCTGCACTTTTTCCAGGTTCCGATTCATCGGCAGACAACTTCCCTGACAGGTCGCAAAGAACGAGTTGATGACAACCACCTTTCCCCGCAAGAGGTCGGTATACAAACGCATCCTCTCGCCGTTTTGATTCAGCAACACGACATCCGTGAAATACTTTTGGGCCGGTGATTCGTCTGCTGAGGTTGGAGACTGCTGACTCTCTTGCCGGGTTGTTGGAGTCCGGTTCGTTTCGCTGCCGCTTTGCGCCGCGGCCAGGGTGTGACCAAAGGAAAGCATTGCAGTTGCTGCGACCAAAGCGTAGAACCAATTGTATCGCTGCCGGCGATTGAGATTAAGAAAAGAGGTATTCATGTCGTATCTCTCCATCCGACGAGTAGCTAAGGTTGACCAACTATCGAGTCATTTTTTCGTCGCTTCCAGAATCAGCGGAGTAACCTGCTTGTATTGGACTCCCAAAGAAGGGCACTGAAAGTAGAGATAGTATAGGCCGGCCCGCGGCGGCACAAAGCTCATTTCGTAAACGCCGTCGCCAAGGCTTCTGGCCCAGTCGCGCCGTTCCCAGATACCCGGCGCAAGAAAGACGAGCACCCCCATGTCCTGGAGATTTACCTTACCTTGATTAGAAGCTGCGTCCGTTACTCGGAAACGCAGATTGTAGGGTTCGCCGACCCGAGCGTTTGACTGGTTCGAGAGTGGATCAATCTTGATCGCCGCTGCGGGTTTTGGCTGGGCCGCATTCTCGGCAATGGTGACGTCGAAACAATTCACCACTCGTGGTGAATCCAGAAGAAATGCAATGTCATAGCGGCCTGGGCCGGGCAGCCTGACGGTCGTTGCATAAGTTCCGCGCGCTGTTTCGATCAGGCTATGGTCCAGAATCAAGAGGGCTTTGGGGTCGCGTCGATAATTCTGAAAACTTCCCATCGGCGCCGCCATTCCTTCAGTGTAATAATAAATCACCTTATCGGCGGGATTCGCCACAAACACCGCGCCCTCGCCGGGAGCCGGAACCATGGCATCGGCAAAAGAACTTGCGGGCGAGTTGCTGGGAGCCTTCTGGCCGGCGGGAAAGCGTGTGACTGCCACCTCCTCAGATTTGTCGAGATCCGAGATCTTGATCATAGTGACGAACTCGCTGTCCCTCGCGCGGACGTAGGCAAACTCCCTGGTAAACGTTAGCTGATCGGCGCCAGGTTCGACGGGTGCGGATGTGCGGACCCGATTGGAAGCTAAGTCGAAAATGTAGACCTTGTTGGTCACCGGATTGACGACAAAACCAAAATGTCCATCGGGAGGCAGACGAAGAGAGCGAACGCCGCGCGCGGTAGACATGCGGGCGAGAATGCTATGTCGCTGGCCGTCAATAACGACGATTGTTCCGTCGCCTTCGTTAGCCACATAGACGGCTTTGCTGATGGAAGAAAACGCGATTGACACGGGCAGCGCGCCCACCTTAACGTCCGCACCTCTCGCCAGCTTGCGGACGTCCATTACGGAAAGCGTTCCGTCGTGTTTGTTTGTAATAAATGCGAATTGATCATTTTCGGTAAAAGCGATTTCGTGGTGTCCCGCGCCGGTCTTCATTTCGGCCACACGTTTCAACGTTAGCGCATCAATCACGGTTACGCCGCTGTTTTTTTCGTCAACATCGTCGTTTCCAACCCACAGATACCTTCCGTCGTGTTGTAAAGCAATGCGCGTTGGATTTATGCCCGCGTCAATGTTGGCGACTACCTTCCACGCAGTCGTATCAACGACCGCGATCTGACCGACGCGTGGCATCGATACATAGAGCCGCTTCTTATCAACGCTCATTATCCAATCCTCTCCCGAACTTGCCAGGGGCACGAGGGTATACAACTTGCTCCCTCCGAAGCCGGAGATTGGATCTATCACAGAGATATTGGGTTGGAGATTAAGGGCGAGAATTAAATAAGCGTTGAGATCGATATTGGGACGTCTATTGAAGCTGGGTTGGAGGAACGACTGCACCTTCTCCCGACACTCCCTTGCGTCAGGGGCGACCTGCCCTGGTTCACGGCGATCAATCCATGCCGCAGGGCGAAGATTGCTGAGGGCCTTCCTTTCATTCGCATCGACGATCTTAAAGGACACGATCGCATCCGTATCCGCCACTAATCCAGAGCCTTGCCCCCTGGCAGTCGAAATCGATTGGATGCTGAACTCGACTGACACTCCTTCTTTCGTGTAGGTCTGCGACCCGCGAGCAGAATCTTTGGCAGCAGTTCGGAGTGGCACGTCCGCGGCGCTACTCTGAGCGAAAACTTGTAAGCATCCTCCCAGCAGCAAAAAGATCGTTAGTATTATTAGCCGAAGATGCATGGTGAAAAGCGCCACGCTGCCAAATCTCCTTGCGCCTTTATTGGCTGGATCGTTGCAACCAAGCAAAATCATTGGAATTCAGCAATTCCGAGAACAGCCTGACGATATTCTGAGTCAGACAGGAAGTCAATTAACCAATTATCCAAGCCTCCACAAGGTGGGATCTCGAAGCTACCCCGTACCGACTTGCGCAAGAACAGTTTTAGGAGCATCTTTCTCTCTCTCATGTCAGATAGGTCTACGCAAATCTCGACCAGCCTTGCCTCGATCACCAGGGAATTTCAGGTGCGCGGCTGGGCCATTGGTACGAGTGGAAACTTTAGCGCGGTTGTCGACCGCGAGCCCTTGCATGTGGCGATAAGTCCAAGCGGTATCGATAAGGGCGCATTAATGGCTGAGCAAATCCTGATGATTGATCAACAGGTCCGGGTGATCAGCGGTCACGCCGCCAGACCATCGGACGAGAGTCCGCTGCATATCAAAATCATCCAAGAACGGGGCGTCGGCGCGGTGCTTCACACTCATTCGATCTGGAATACCATACTTTCAGATCTTTATGCCGATGATGAAGGTTTGGCCATCGAAGGATATGAGATGTTAAAGGGACTCGAAGGCATAAGCACCCACGCCCACCGCGAGTGGGTGCCAATTTTGGAAAACTCGCAGGACATGTCAGTCTTAGCCGCTCGTGTCGGTGTTACTCTCAGGAAACATGAAGCTGCCCATGCCTTCTTAATCCGGCAGCATGGCCTCTATTCCTGGGGTGAGAATCTGGCGCAGGCAAAGAGGCACGTTGAAATTATAGAGTTCCTGCTGGAAGTAATGGGCCGCACGCTGATAATCAAGAGCCGCAAATGAAAGGCTGAGGGACGTTGAACAATGGCTTTGTTAAAGTTCCCCGATCAAGACAAGACTTTAGCCGATTGCGAAGCGATCACCAGCTACCTCCAGACGTGTGGCATAGACTATGAAAAGTGGATCCCTGCTCATCCCGTAGCAAACAATGCGCCTGCCCAGGAAGTACTGCAGGCTTATTGCACAGAGATCGAACGGTTGCAGGCTCGCGGCGGTTACGTTACCGCGGACGTTATCGACGTCGGGCCGGAAACGCCGGGGCTTGAGGAGATGCTGGCAAGGTTTAATCGCGAACACTGGCATGAAGAGGACGAAGTGCGTTTCATAATCTCCGGCCGCGGGTTGTTCCATATTCATCCGCAGGCCGGACCTGTGATTTCGATCGAGGTCGAAGCTGGAGATCTGATTCGCGTTCCACGCGGCACGCAACACTGGTTTAATCTCTGCGCGGATCGCCGCATACGCGCCATCCGTCTGTTTCAGGATATGGCTGGTTGGACGCCGTATTACACCGACAGTGGAATGGATCAGAATTTTGCGCCACTCTGTTTTGGAGTCTCCCAAATTCCCTACAACTCCCAAATCCGATTCTGAGCGCAATCAGAGCCGAAATCCGTCCCCGCGCGGACAATCGCAGGAGTCATGGACCAAAGTCTCTCCACCCCGAGCATTCACGGCATCCTGCTCGACATTGAAGGCACCGTATCGCCTCTCGCGTTCGTGCACGAAATATTGTTTCCTTACGCCCGATCGCACGTAAGAGACTTTCTGCTTGAGCAGTTCGGATCCGGAGACATAGCGGCTGATCTGCGAGCACTGCGGGCCGAGCACGCTGTTGATGTGGAGCAAAAGTTGCAACCGCCGCCGCTCTCGAACGGCCCCCGCAATGCCGAGATCGACTCTATCGCCGCATACGTGTCTTGGTTGATAGATCGCGATCGTAAGCCTGTGGGCCTGAAATCGTTGCAGGGAAAGATATGGCGAAGCGGTTATCTCGACGGGACTCTAAAGGCGCAAATTTTCTCTGACGTTCCCCAGGCGATAGAAGGCTGGCGGCGCTTAGGGTTGCAGATCAGTATCTTCTCTTCCGGTAGCTCACTCGCGCAGCAACTCTTCTTTGCTCACACTGTATCAGGAGATCTCACCGAATACATCGACAACTATTTCGACACGACCATCGGATCCAAGACCGCGGTTGAAAGCTATTTGCGAATCGCGACGGCGCTCGTCCTGCGTCCAATGGAAGTTCTTTTCATTTCAGATGTCGTTGCAGAACTCGACGCTGCAAGCAACGCCGGCTTGCAGACACTGTTGAGTATCAGGCCCGGCAATCGTCCCCTGGCCTTTCCTTCGCGTCATCAGATCATCCAGAACTTTGACGAAATTTCACTCCTGGTATCCTCGTCTTAGCCGGAAGTCCCCAGGCAATCGCTGCACAGCGCTGACCTCTGACTCTGACAGTCTCAGATACTGTCAAGAGGAGACTTTCAGTCGGCACTGGATCAATCCAATTTGATCAGATTCCCGTCACACATGGGGCTAAGATGATGGCCGTACGTGTTGATACGAAGGCAGACGAAGGGCGTTGGGATACTAAAAATATCCCAACACTAGACGAAGCGATACCTTGACGACCGTTAGGCGCGTAGATACTGGTTCGTATCGTTTCGTAAGACTAGGTGATGCTGGCTGCATGGGACTTAAAATCCGTTGTCGAGAAGACGTCGTGGGCGGCTCGCCAGTCCGCGCATTCATAGAAAGGCATTCACGGAAGAGTAATGCTTTAAGCTTACATCACTGCTACCCAACTCACGCCGAAGAGAATCCACCGCCACGATTTCGCGCGTCCATTAAAGGTTTAATAAGCGTTCCCCTGAGTCCTTCAAATGCGGTAAAGTGCTATCCATGCCGGCGATCGTGTCAGAACCGCGAGCAGTAGCGACCGGATCATGGATACACTTTAAAACGTTCGTTGTTCGGCTCAATCGCGTCTTGATCCGGTCGCTACCGCTCGCGGTTCTGACACCAGCCAACACAGACGACCACAGCCTTGCATAGAGAAATGCTTTTTCCGACAGACTCAAAGGGGGTGGGGAAAGTCGCAAGTTAACAACTTGCGCTACAACCATCGCGCCATTGAGGTTGCCGATTAAGCGCTCATCTTCAATTCTCGTGTTCCAGCCCGGCTGTATCGCCGAAATAGCTGTCGAACCTGGTAATCATCGCTTTCATCTGTTCATTGGTCTCGGCGATTGTGACGTTGCTTTCGCCGGCAATCTTCACCACTGCTTCCATCGCGGCCATGAACTGGCGCATCGAGTCGGCATAGCTGTGTAGTAGCTCGGTTGTTTGGTGATAGGAATTCAGGTTCGCTTCAAAGGAGGTAGCGTAAGTCTCCAGATAGGTTTCCATCTTGTTGAAGCTCTCCACCAGCATCAGCACCATATTGCCAAACTGCTTGTGAATCGTTTCCAGCCGTTCGGCGGCGGCAATAAATTGGGGTTCGGTCATGTGCCCTCCAGCAAGTCTGTCGATAGTTAAAGTTCAAAGAATACACGTTAGGAGTGGAAAAACTTTACCTCAAGGGAACTGGTGCCTCAAAACCCCAGAGCGAACGCTCCCAGCCGCGTAGCGGCGACATATTTGTAGAACAACGCAGCCCAATGAATCCCAGCTCCGGAGGAGCGGCATATCCTGTCGCCCATAAATGGGCTAAGAACATTAAGGATCCTTCGTCTCTATAAATATTTCGTGCCTAACGGCACTCAAGACAGATTCCCCTTCGCTTCAATTTCTTTCAACGCGTAAAGCCGCCGATGAATCGATGGGCTATTGTCATTCATCGGCTTCGCCGACTCTTGAGTCATAGCCGACTGAATGAAAGGCGACGACCCGAAGCGCCAAAGGCGCGGGATGTAATAGCCCGGGCCAACGGCCCGGGTATGATTCGCGCATTAACCGGAAGCGCTGAAAGCGCGACATGTGGAT